>Ga0247611_10000851_pt1 | contig 58730 bp, 47 predicted proteins | sample 177DNAGHGhighgp2_FD_192422 | JGI IMG/M metagenome (GOLD analysis project Ga0247611, IMG submission 192422) | Sheep rumen microbial communities from Palmerston North, Manawatu-Wanganui, New Zealand - 1770 DNA GHGhigh gp2 | ecosystem: Host-associated > Mammals > Digestive system > Stomach > Rumen... | reverse complement strand
GGATTGGCTGAACCGCCGGCCGGGTGACACGGTGACCTTCATGCTCCGGCGCGGACAGTTGTACCACTTCGGTGCCGGCGAACCACAGGAGAAGTATTATCCGCTGCTGGCTCCGTATTACAGGGAGTCTCCTTTCATGGCGGAATCGCCACTGGCAGTGCCCGTGAATGTGCAGCGACATACCTTTGCCGGAGATACAGTGAGTAGGGATACTTTTGCCGTCGATTTGGCCGGTACCATTGTCAAAGCGCGCGACTGCAAACGTATTGCCGTGTTCGAGAGCAGCGGTATCGGCGGCTCCGGCATCAGGGGGAGAGTGAATGCTTCTTTCTTCTTGGAGCAATCGGTTCCCATCTTCTACGCTGGAAAGGAATACCTTGTGCCTTCGAGGAATGGCAGCTATATCAGGATGACGGCGTTGGAAGAGGGTGCTACCGTCACCATCAGCGACCCGTCACATCTTGCCTATGGGACGCGCACACTGTCCATCCCCCCAGGCAAGACCGACTGGTGGGAATGCGTGGATGGCGAAGGCCCTTATTACATCACCTCCGACAACCCTATTCTCTTAAAGTGGGTTGGCAGGGACCTCTGCACTATGACGCCGACCAGATGGTGGCATGGCGGTGATGTGAACAACGCCACTATCAACGATGTGGATGAAAACCATAATTACTACGCTTTGGCCTCCTCGCTTCATCTCTTTACCCGCAACGAATATGTGCAGTCGTTGTGGATGGACGACTATCAGCTTGCCCAGTATTTCCACCCACTCGACGGTACCCCCTACAGCTATGCCTATCTTGACCCTGTAAGCCGGTTCAACACTCAAGGCACACACCATATTCGAAGTGTGGGCAGCCATCCCTTCTTTGCCTTAATGGAGACCGCGGGCAATATCGTTCTGCAACATCTGCAGCCGGGTGGAAAATGGCTTACGGTGAACGACATTCCCGCCGATTCGCTGAAGGAGGATTCGATATGGTGCTTGTACGACCCCGTTACCTTCAAGGCTTGGAACGAGCGCCCCTGCGACAGCTTGATTTGGGACTTCGGCGACGGCACCGTGCTGGGTTTCTCCTATGACGACCCCGGTTTCACCCAACCACAAGTGCACACTTGGCAGGACACCGGGAGGTATACCGTCAGAGCTATCTTTAAATATGAGGACGAGGGCTGCATCACCCGCAAGTCCGACACCCTCACGGCACCGTTATGGTTCCACAACCACTACGACTCGTTGATTGCCGTCCGCTTGTGCGAGGGCAACTATTCCTTCAGGGAGCACGAGATGGAGCGCTCCGGCACGTATTATTACACCACATATTGGACCGAATCGGGGTGCGACACTCTCTGGCAGATAGACCTTGTCACCTGTCCCCACTGCCATTGGGAGTATGACACCGTGGCCCCCGACGACCTGCCGGTGGTCTTCAACGGCATTACTTTCGGCGCCGAGTACCACGACGAGCCTATATACCTCCATATCGGCGACTCGTGCGACAGCATTATCTACTATACCCTTGTCGTCATCCCTAATTGGGGCGAGAAACCTATCGACAGCATCTGGATAATCGCCCCCAATGTCATCACTCCGGGACAGGAGCCCAACAACCTCTTCTCGCTCCACTGCAGCCCGCATATCCTGAAGGCTGAGGTGACGGTGCTCGACCGACGGGGTGTCCGCATGGCCCAGTTCGACGGCCTGACAGGCAACTGGGACGGCACCTCCGACGGACGCGCTTGCCCGCAAGGCACCTACGTCTACCATGTCCGCTATATCGACATGGAAGACAAAGGCTGGAAAACCGTCACCGGCACCGTGACGCTATTACGCTGACCCCTTGTGACCGATATCGGTTAAATAATAACGCCCGCATGGTTGGATGCGGGCGTTGTTTATATGTTCGCCTGTTATTACCACCGGCGGTTCGCCGGGATTAGTAGGCGCGGGCGAAGATTACGCGGCGGTGGGAGGGTTTGCCGGTGAGGATGCAGCGGCCTTCCTCTTCGGGGGCGTTGTAGGGGATGCAGCGGATGGTGGCCTTGGTGAGTTCTTTGATCTTCTCTTCGGTCTCGGTGGTGCCGTCCCAGTGGCAGAGGAGGAAACCGCCCTTCTCGATCTCGGTGCAGAAGTCGTCCCAAGTGTCGACGGGACGGGTGTTGGCCTCGCGGAAGTCGGCGGCGCGCTGCAGCAGGTTGTGCTGGATGTCGTCCATGAGCTGGAGGACGTGGTCGGCGATACCCTCGATGGGCATGGTGATTTTCTCCAGGGTGTCGCGGCGGCAGACCTCGCAGGTGCCGTTCTGCAGGTCGCGGGGACCGATGGCGAGACGCACGGGCACGCCCTTGAACTCGTATTCGGTGAACTTCCAGCCGGGTTTGTACTCGGTGCGGTTGTCGTATTTGACGGTGAGGCCTTTGGCCTTGAGCGAGTCGATAAGGGGAGCGATGTGGGCATCGAGTTCGGCCATCTGGTCGTCGGTCTTGCAGATGGGGACGATGGCCACCTGGATGGGCGCCAGCTTGGGAGGCAGAACGAGGCCGTTGTCGTCGCTGTGGGTCATGATGAGGGCACCCATCAGTCGGGTGGAGACACCCCATGAGGTTGCCCAGACGTATTCGAGCTGGTTCTGCTTGTTGAGGAACTGAACCTCGAAGGCCTTGGCGAAGTTCTGCCCGAGGAAGTGGGAGGTGCCTGCCTGCAGGGCTTTGCCGTCCTGCATCATGGCCTCGATGCAATAAGTGTCGAGGGCGCCGGCGAAGCGCTCGTTGGGCGACTTGACACCCTTGATGACGGGTACGGCCATCCAGTTCTCGGCGAAGTCGGCGTAGACATCGAGCATGCGGCGTGCCTCCTCTTCGGCCTCCTGGCGGGTGGCGTGGGCGGTGTGGCCTTCCTGCCAGAGGAATTCGGCGGTGCGGAGAAACATGCGGGTGCGCATCTCCCAACGGACGACGTTGGCCCACTGGTTGCAGAGGATGGGGAGGTCGCGGTAGGACTTGATCCAGTTCTTATAGGTGCTCCAGATGATGGTCTCGGAGGTGGGTCGGACGATGAGCTCCTCTTCGAGCTTGGCGGCGGGGTCGACGACGACACCCGAACCGTCGGGGTTGTTCATGAGGCGGTGGTGGGTGACCACGGCGCACTCTTTGGCGAAGCCTTCGACATGCTCGGCTTCACGGCTGAGGAATGACTTGGGGATGAAGAGGGGGAAATAGGCGTTTTGGTGGCCGGTGGCCTTGAACATGTCGTCGAGGGCGCGCTGCATCTTCTCCCAGATGGCGTAGCCGTAGGGTTTGATGACCATGCAGCCGCGGACGGCGGAATTCTCGGCCAGGTCGGCGCGTACCACAAGTTCATTGTACCACTCTGAATAGTTTTCTGTGCGTTTTACGAAATCTTTTGCCATTTTTTGAATGTGTAATTGTGTTAATGTGTTATTGTGTCAGTCCTTGACTAACGAATTAACACATTGACGAAATAACGAATTTTATATATTTTTTCCGTTGTTTTCAAATATTTTGCGTATTTTTGCATCTCGAAAGGGAGTGCCTTTTCGAGTTTGCAAAATTACGAAATTAATATGATATTAATGCATTTCGGAGAAAAAATATTTAGCAGGATGCTGGCGATGGCCCTGTTTGCTGTTGCCCTGACGGGCACGGCAAGGGCGCAGGTGGACTTGCATGTGGACACTTTGGAGTGTCCGATTATTGGTTTTAACACCGGTTTGATTATGCCCTCGTCGCAGTTGTCCTTCGAGACGCTGCCCGACGGGAGCCATGGAAAGAACGCCACCATGTCCAGCCTCTATACGCCGCCATACCTCTCGTTCGGTTTAGACGCGTTCTATAAGTTCAAGAGCAACTGGCTGGCAACGCTGGAGGGCGATTTGTGGTTCGGGCTGAGTTCGAACAATCTCCAGCACCGCCTGGAGCGTATGGGCAATGTGTTCACCCGCGACAGCATTGTGGTCGGCGAGGGTGGCACCGATGCCAACGTGACTTGCTACAACAGGGGATTGAGTTTCCAGGCGGGAGCGGGAAAGATATTCCCACTGAACCCTGAGCGGAATCCCAATTCCGGCATACTGGCCCGCGTGAGCGTCGGCTACATGTGGCAGCAGACCATATTCATGAAGAACAGCGAGCGGGCTCCGCAGCTGACCGACGACTATGCCCTGCTTTATGACCACCAGCGCCACGGCGTGCTGCTGACCGAAGGGATAGGCTACTGGTTTATGAGTGCGCGTTCCGATTTGGCCAATGTCTATGTGGCCTTCGAGGTGTCGCAATGCTGGAGCTGGTCTACTAGGCAGTATCAGATAGACCACTATCTGGGGCTCCAGGGCAAGGACAACAACCGTTATTTCGACTTATTGTATTCCATCAAGGTGTGCTGGATGTTCCCGCTCCGCGGCAAGACGGTACACGACTACTATTTTTATTAAAGCAGGCAGAAACCAAGAAAGAGGAGAATAGATATGATGCGATTGCTATATACATTAGGTATACGCTGCTATGCCGCAGGGGTGCGCGTGGCGGCCCTTGGCGGCGGCAAGGCCGCCAAGATGGTGGAAGGCTGGAAGCGGACGTTCGGCCGCCTGTCGGTGGCTCCGGTGGGCAAGGAGAAGACGGCCTGGTTCCATGCCTCGTCGCTGGGAGAGTTTGAGCAGGCCCGTCCGGTGCTGGAGGGCTTCCGCGAGATGCATCCCGATTATAAGATATGCGTCACCTTCTTCTCGCCATCGGGCTATGAGGTGCGAAAGGACTACGACAAGGCCGATTTCGTCAGCTATCTGCCCATGGACACACCCTCCAACGCCGCCCACTTTGTGAACCTGCTGCACCCCACGGTGGTGTTCTTTGCCAAGTACGATTTCTGGTTCAACTATCTCGAACAGCTACACCGCCGCGAGATTCCCACCTATATCTTCTCCGCCATATTCCGTCCCAACCAGTATTTCTTCAAATGGTATGGCGTGTGGTTTTTGAAACATCTGCAGCGCAGCTTTACCCACCTCTTTGTCCAGAACGACGAGTCGGTGGCATTGCTGCAGGCGCACGGTGTGCTACAGGTGACCAAGGCTGGCGACACCCGCTTCGACAGGGTGAACGCCATCGCCCAAGGCGCGAAACACTTCCCCGAGATAGAGGCATTCCTGTCGCGACATAGCGGGAACAAGGTTTTGTTGGCCGGCAGCTCGTGGGAGCCCGACGAGGACAATCTCAAGCACTATTTCGACCATGCTGGCGAGAAGCTCACCCTTGTCATTGCCCCCCATGTCATATCCGACAGCCATCTGGAACATATCGAATCGCTGTTTGCCGAGTATGGCTGCACACGCTATTCCAAGATAGGGGAAGCCGACAGCGACTCGCGTATACTGGTGATAGACAACATCGGGATGCTGTCGTCGCTCTATCAATATGCCGATGTGGCCTACATTGGAGGCGGTTTCGGCAAAGGCATTCACAATATCCTCGAGGCTGTCACCTTCGGCAAGCCTGTGGTTTTCGGTCCCAACTACCATAAATTCAAAGAGGCCCGTGATGTGATTGCCAGCGGCGGAGGGTTCAGCTACGTGAGCTATGTGCAGCTGCAGCACCATCTGGACACCCTTTTCAACGACCCGGTGGCGTACGATACCGCCTCGAAAGTGTGCAGGCAATATCTTGACGACAATCTGGGCTCCACACAACTCATCCTTGCCCAGGTGAACGAAGACCTGAAGAAATATGTATCAGCCTAATCCCGTCATGCTGTGAGAAAGATACTGTCCATATTAAGTCTACTGCCCCTGGCACTGGCCATGGGGTCGTGCAGTGTGGACAAGTATCTCCAGCCCGGACAGAAAGTCCTGTACCGCAACGAGGTGAACGTGGTGATGGCCGACAGCAGCAAGGTGACACCCGAAGTGTCGGAAGCGTTGTCGAATGTCCGTCAGTTCTATTACCAGACCCCAAACAAGCGATTTCTTTTCATGCCTCTGCGCATGCGGCTTTACTGCTCCACCAACCCCGACGACTCGAGCGGGTGGAGCAACTTCTGGCGCAGTCAAGGTGAAGCCCCCGTGGTGTACGACCCCTTGGCCGCACAACGCACGGCGGCGCAGATTGCCACCTTGCTCAAGACCAAAGGGTGCTTCAACTCCACCGTCACTGTCGACACCTTGAGCCACGGCTCCAACTCGGTTGTGGCACGGTATAACATCACGGCCACCCACCGCCGCCGGATGGACGAGGTCACCTTTGGCAGCCGTCAACCCGACATCGATTCGTTGCTGCAGAAATGGAAAGGCGAATCGCTGCTTAAGGAGGGCGGCTACTACGACCAGCAGAAGATGACCCAGGAGCAGTCGCGCATAGCCACGCTGTTGCAGGATTCGGGCTACTATTTCGCTAGCCCCGATCTGGTGCGGTTCTATGTAGACACCACCTTGGACAATCAGTTTATGAGCATCGCCGTCAGGGTGCGGATGCCACAGCGCCAGGAGGGCGACTCGGTGAAGTCCATCCCGCTGAGGCGGTACTACCTCGACGAGATATTCATCTATCCCAATGTCTCCACCTCGCTCAACAGTTCGCGTCGCCAGTTCGACACGCTCATCTACCCCTACCAATGGTACGATACCAATGTGACCAACTATCGTTTCATATACGACAAAGTGATAACCCCGTCGCCAAGGACCATCTGCCGCACCATACTGCTCCGCAGCGGGCAGCTCTACCGGCCAAGGTATACCTCCATCACCTCCAATGCCCTCTTCGGCCTGCATAATTTTAAATATGTAGACATCGGCTACGAGGAGTCGCCACGCAGCACCGACAGCCGCGCTTTGCTCAACACCCGGATCCGGTTGCTCAACAGCCCGCGCCACAGGCTGTCGCTCTCCTTCGAGTTGACCAACGCCTCCGGAGTCAGCAAGACAGGCGGTGATTTCCTCACCTCGGGCAACCTGGGATTGGGCACGTCGCTCACCTATAAGAACAACAACCTGTTTGGCGGAGCCGAGGCGTTCAATATCGAGGGCAGTCTGCTATTCGACTTCCCGAAGAATGTGTTCGGCAGCAAGACCAACGATTTCTATTCCACCTTCTCCTCCTTCGAGAATAATATCAGCGCCACCCTCGACCTCCCCTCCTTCCTATTGCCCTTCGTGAACCGCCTGACCGGCCAATACAATCGTCCCCATACTCTTATTGGACTGAGCGCAGGCTATATATTCCGCAATGCCGCCGTGCCGGACTATGATGGCAAGCGGGTGGATGTGGCCCTTGAACGCATCCTCTTCAACACCTCGTTCGGCTATACGTGGAACCATCGCCGGTATCACCACCACAAACTGACCCCCTTCAACCTTACCTATACACACATGGTCTCGGGCGAGGAGTATTACGACTACCTCTACCTCATCACTTCCGACTGGGTGCGGATCCTTTTCCAGTCCCACAACTATGTCCTCCTCAACACTCGGTATGAGTACACCTACACCAACCAGCGTATCGGCTCGCGCCGCAATTTCGATTATCTCAACTTCTCCGTCGAGACGGCGGGCAACCTGCTCAACGGCATAAACCGTCTCTTTAGTGCCAACCACGAGACCGACAGCCATTATTACCAATATTTCCGTTTCGAGGGAGAGTACAAGCGGTACATCTATTGGAGCGACCAAAACACACTCGTGCTCCGAGCCCTGTTGGGTGTCGGCATCCCCTACGGCAACTCCAATACCCTCCCTTATGAAAAGATGTTCGTCGGTGGCGGCCCCACCACCATGAGGGGATGGCCCCTGCGCTACCTAGGGGGCTATGGAATGAACTTCGTTTCCGACTACCCCTTGGGGGTGGGCGAAATCATGCTCGTGACCAATATCGAGCAGCGGTTCCCCATTATCAGCATCTTCGAAGGCGCAGTCTTTACCGACATCGGCAATGTCTGGAGCTATTACGACTGGGACATGGGCGTCGTCTCCTTTAAGCCCAAAAACATATTGAAGACCATCGCCCTCGATGCCGGCTTCGGCCTCAGGGCCAACGTCTCCATCGCCACCATCCGTCTCGATATTGCCCTGCCCCTCTTCGACCCCTCCTACCCACTGGGCGAGCAATGGATAGGCAACCACTGGAAGTGGAGCAAAATAGCCTTAAACTTTGGAATCAACTATCCGTTCTAAAACAATATAGCCATGTTCGACAAAATCAGAGAAATATTCGATACGGAGCAGTTCACGCGTGAACCCCGTCAGCTCTACGACCCCATTGAGTACACCCTCCGTCTCGGAGGCAAACGTATACGCCCCTACCTGCTGATGTCTGCCAACCGGATGTTCGGTGGCACCGACGAGCAGGTGCGCAATGCCGCCATCGGCATAGAGATGTTCCACAACTTCACTCTCCTCCACGACGACCTGATGGACAAATCGCCCATCCGTCGCGGCAAGCCCACCGTTTACTGCAAGTGGGACGAGAACACCGCCATCCTCTCCGGCGACACCATGTTTGCCCTCGCATGGCAGTATTTCCTCGCCCAGCCCTCCCCTCGCCTGCACGAGATACTCTCCTGCTTCAACCAGACGGCTATCGAAGTGTGCGAGGGCCAGCAGTACGACATGAACTTTGAGCGGACCGACCATGTCACCATCGACGACTATATGATGATGATACGCCTCAAAACCGCTGTGCTTCTGGCAGGAGCCCTCAAAATAGGTGCCCTCTATGCCGGAGCTCCGCAGTCCGACACCGAGCATCTCTATCAGTTCGGTATCCATCTGGGGCTGGCCTTCCAGCTCCAGGACGACCTCCTCGACAGCTATGGCGATGTGACCGTCTTTGGCAAACAGACCGGACAGGACATCCGCGACAATAAGAAAACCTACCTCATCATCAAGGCGCTGCAAACAGCCCCGACGGACCTCCGCGACGAGCTTGCCGCCCTCTTCTCCTCCACTCCCGCCGACAGCGACGCCAAAGTGGCCCGGGTACGCCAAATCTACGACCAAATCGACATCCCCGCCCAAGTCAACGAAGCCATCCGTCAGGAATTCCTCCAAGCGCAGTCGCACCTCGATTCCGTCAGGGTTGAACAGGACAAAAAAGCACCCTTGGCCAACCTTCTTGCGAGCCTCTCCGACCGGAAAAAATAAAAAAAAGTAAAATTAAATCTGTTATATCGGAAAAATGGTGTATATTTGCAGAAATATTGAACAAATGTGATTTTAAAATAACTAATTAATAATTAACTCATTAAATTAAATCATGAAAAAAGTATTTGCTTTGATGTCAATCATTGGCTTATTGACATTCACCAATCTCAATGGTGTCATGGCTCAGGACAATGCTGCCCAGGCCGATCAGCCCGCAACCGAACAAGTCGACCAGCAGACCGCTGACAGCGCCATCGCTGAAGCCCCCGTCGCTGAGGAACCCGAAACCGTCGCAGCTCCTGTGGAGGAGACCAAATCCTTCCACCAGGTTCTGAAAGAAAAGTACATCCAAGGTGGTGCAGGCTGGATGACCCCCGTGCTCCTCTGCCTCATCTTCGGTATGGCTCTGGTTATCGAGCGTATCCTTTATCTGAACATGGCCACCACCAACGTGCAGAAACTGCTCGAAGGTATTGAAGGCTACGTCCAGAAAGGCGACTACAAAGCAGCTAAGGACCTCTGCCGCGACACCCGTGGCCCCGTTGCCTCCATCTTCTACCAGGGTCTCGACCGCATCGACGAAGGCCTTGACAATGTTGAGAAGGCTGTCACCTCCTACGGTGGTGTCCAGATGGCTCGTCTTGAAAACAACATGACCTGGATTGCCCTGTTCATCGCCCTTGCTCCCTCCTTCGGATTCCTCGGCACCGTTGTCGGTATGGTCCAAGCATTCGATGACATCGAAGTCGCTGGTGATATCAGCCCGACCGTCGTCGCTGGCGGTATGAAAGTGGCTCTGTTGACCACCATCTTCGGTCTTATCGTCGCCATCATTCTTCAGATTTTCTATAACTACATCCTCACCAAAATCGAGAGCCTCGTTGCCCAGATGGAAGATGGTTCCATCACCTTCATGGACATCCTCGTCAAGAACAAGAAATAATAGTTATAAGGAAGTCCTTCAATTCAATTACAAACCCTAATTCCTTAAACTGTTATGAAAGAAAAAACTGATAAAATATTAACGTTGGCACTCTTGGCCCTGGCAATCGTCACCACGGTGTTTGCCTTTGTGTTCGCCTTGAATACCGTCAACAACTCCGGCATGTTCGACATAGCTTTCTGGCTGCTGGTCATCATGATTGGTTTCTCCATTCTGGCCATCGTGGTGTTCCTCTGCAAGAAACTGCTCGAACGCTTTAAAACAGAAAAAGGCTACCTGGTCAAATTCCTGCTTCTCATTGCCCTCATCGTAGTCCTCCTTGTGGTCTCCTTCGTGCTGGCCAAAGGCGGTGATGTCGACCTTGTCAAGTACGGTATCACCGAAGGCACCTCCAAACTCATCGGTGCAGCCTGCATCCTGAGCTACATCATCGTTATCGGTGCTGCCCTCGCCATCCTGGTAACTGAAGTAATGCCCAAATCAAACAAGAAAAAGTAAGAACTATGGGAAGAAAAACACCTGGCTTAAACACCAGTTCAATGTCCGACATCTCGTTCCTGCTGTTGGCCTTCTTCCTATTGGTCTCCAACATCAACACAGATCAGGGTATTGCACGTCGTTTGCCGCCTCCGCTACCCGAAAATCAGGAAAAGCCTGATGTCAAGGAACGTAACATCTTTGTTGTCAAAATCAACAGTAAGGACCGTCTGCTCTTCAATGGTGAAGTGGGTGACATCCGCGACCTGAAAGACCGCGCCAAGGAGTTCCTCGGGAACCCCAACAACCTGCCCAACCTGCCCGAGAAAATTCAGATGGAAATCCCCCTGCTGGGTATGATGGACGTCTCGAAAGGTGTTATCTCGCTGCAGAACGACCGTGGTACATCCTACGATATGTATATAGCCGTGCAGAACGAACTGCAAGCCGCTATTGTCGAGATGCGAAACGAACTGTCGCAAGTAAAATTTGGTCGTAAGTACAACGACCTCCCAGAAATTCAGGCCGAAGCCATCGACCAAGCAATCCCCATTGCTATATCCGAGGCTGAGCCTACAAAGATAGGAGAAAAATAATAATGGCAAGATTCACTGGTAAGAAAGCAAAAGAGACTCCTGCCCTCAACATGGGCTCCATGTCCGACATTATTTTCATGCTCCTGTTCTTCTTCATGACCATCACCACGATGCGTGAAAGCTCGCTCTACGTGACCATCAAGGTCCCTAAGGCTACTGAGACAATCAAACTGCAGAAAAAGAGCCTGGTCAGCTACATCAACGTGGGTACCCCCATGGCTGGCGAGTGGCAGAAGAAATATGGTACTGAATCCCGTATTCAGCTCAACGACCAGATTTCCGAAGTCAAGGACATTCCGCTGTTTGTCGAGGAAGAAGTTTCTGCTCGTGTCGAAGCCGACCGTCCATTTGTCACTTTCTCCATCAAGGCCGACAAAGACACCAAGATGGGTCTCATTAGTGACATCAAACAGGAGCTCCGTAACTCCGGCGCATTCAAGATTTTCTACAATGCCGCCCACGGCGAACGCAAATAAGCGTCTAACCGACTCTATAAACAAAGAAGGCTGCCATTCGGCAGCCTTCTTTGTTATGGAGGACGCTGGGCTATCGAAGCTTCGTCAATTCCAGCCTTCCGATTTTAGGCACATCCAGCACATACCTGCTGCCTTTCCGCTGTGAGAGAACCAACCGCTCGCCGCTCTCACAGCCGAACACCCAGCTGTAGCACTTGTCGTTTGTCGAAGCCTCTGTGGTCACTGGCGTGAACGTCCGCACCGTATCTCCGCCTTCTGTGGTGAACACAATACGTTCCGCAGTGATTTCCACCCGTTGCGGCACTCCCGTTCCAGCAGTCAGCTCCGTCGGAGAGACATTTTCCATCAGATATGCTGCCAGCACATTTGCCAACTCCGCAGTCTCCACCTCGGTTCGCTCCGGGCTCAACCCCATCCGCTCATCCTCCTCAGAAGTCATTGTTGAAGTCGATGTAATCTTCTCTACCAGTTTCTCCGATGCCAGATTCTCGGCATTCGTCACCGTGTACAGCCCCTCCTGAGCAGCAGCGCCATTCATTCCGCATGCTGCCAGCACAATCCATGTGCAAAAAACTATTCCTTTCTTCATCTTACTTCATTTATTGTTGATCAATCGCCCTCCTCCAGTTGAAACAGCTCCTCTACAGTCTTCCCAAACAGCTTGGCCATCTTCAATGCCAGCACCGTCGAGGGCACATACTTTCCTAATTCTATCGAATTGACCGCCTGACGGGTCACCCCTATCTTCTCGGCCAACTCGCCCTGCGTGATATCCATCTCCGCACGGGCCACTTTCAATCTATTTTTCATCTCTCAAAGAACGTTTATTGATAAACAACCTGATATAAAAGCAGATGATAAAGAAGTACAGGGTGGAGAACATATTGAACACCATCACAGAAACAAACGACAATCCCCACACAAACACGATGGCCGCCACCAACAGCAGGCAGTTGAAGTACAGCGACAGGATAAGCGACTCGTAGCGCAGATGCTCGATAAACTCATCCTCGCTCTTGTTGCGCGAGAATCCTATAAACACACCTCCCACAACAAACAATACCCAGATAAATGAATTCACCAAATCGCTGTCTGCGGAAAACCCACCGGTGAGAGGGAAATTCTCAACACGGATCCGCTCCAACCCGATCAACGCCCGAAAATCGTTCCAACTACTACACAACGCTCCATCCGGAACAATGGAATAAACTAGAAGTAACACAACGGCAACGGCCAAGATCCACAGCCCTGCACATTTAAACCCATAGGGTAATAACAATTTTGAAGTTTTCATGACATTTTGAATTTAATGTTGTTTAATTGTTTTGACGCTGCAAAAGTACAGAAAACTTTTCATATAGCAAGTATAAATTACATTTTGATTCGTTTCCTTTACATAAATTCGCTGAATTTGTATCGTACATTGTTGTTTCATAGTGCGATGAGGAGAAGGTTAAATAATGTTAATGAATTGTTGTCGCATCTACCCTACTCCACTTTTCCTTCGCTGTTCGGTCATTACTTAGTCGATTTTCATCACTTTCGGTCTTACGTTTCTTTTCAATGTACGATGTACTTGTTTCGGAGCAATGGACAGGGATGTTCGCAGGGATGCAGGAAGTTGAACAATGGAATGTGGGAAAAATAGATATGCCTACAGGGTTTTCCCCACAAAAAAAGTGTTATCTTTGCATTCAGAAACAAACAAGTGCATCTATTAATAAACATATTATAATGAAAAGAATAGCGTATCTATTAGCTGTCTGTTGCCTGTTGCCGTCGATGGCGTTGGGGCAGAAAAACATTCGTTATTGGGAAAAGGGGCCGCTGACATGGAACGATTTCACGCAGGTGGACAAGAGCATCGGCTCCGAACATTCATATCTAGAATTCGGTCTCGATGTGGTCGACCGTAAGCAGGAAATCAGTGGGCTACAGATTGCGGTGCGCACAGCCGTAGCCTTCTGCAACAAGGATATGTCGTGGGTGGATATCAACTATCGCACTCCTGAGCAGCTGCGTTACAACCAGGTGCTGTTCAATCTCGTCGAGTTGCACCGCCGCCGCTTTCAAGTGGCCGTGGACACTGGCCAAAGGGTGAATATGGACTATTATATGCGTCTGTTGACCTACGAGGTGGACAGTTTCAGCCGTGCGTGCAACTATGGCAACAATACGGCACAGGTGCTGTGGTGGGAGGACGAGATCCGCAGGCAGATGGATTCCATCAACCCGTTGATGGTGGAGAAGCATCGCGAGGCCAACCTCGTGACCGGGGTTCGTCCCGACGGATGCTTCGGCATGGCCATGGGTGGAGGTGCGAAGTTTTTCACAGGTCCACTGCACGATTACTTTGCTCCGAGCGGTGGATTTTATTTCGACGTGTTCGGCGGTGGCTGGCGACATAATTTCAACTTTGGTATGTATATCGGTGGCGGGAGATGCATCCCCGATTCGATTGACACAAAGCGACCCGAAAACAAACTTTATTTCGACGACCATATCACTACCCTCGACCTCCATATTGACTATGGTGTCTCCGTTATTGACAATAGGAGGCTGACGCTCACGCCCTTTGTAGGCTATGGCCTCCAAGGGGTGTATTACGACAGCAACAACGAGGTGTCCAACGGACCCTCGGAGGGATGCTGGCGTCTGGGTGTGGATGCGCAGTACGACTTTGCGCAAGCCTCTGCATCGTCGCGCAACTCCGTCACGCTCTTCGGCATGGCGGCACACGGCAAGGTGTACGTCTGTTTCGACCGTTTTCGCAGCATCGTAGACGAGCCGCGCGGACTAACCCTCAACTTCCAACTTGGACTCTCCTTCCGCAGCAGGGACATGAAGGTTCTCCGTCCTGCAGTGGCTAAGAAATAGGTTGAATGTGTTAACGTGTTAGATGTTGATATGTTGGATGTTGATATGTTGCCAGCCGAATAAACCTATCAACAGATAAACATATCAACATTTTAACGAATTAACACGTTTACGATTTAACGAATTCAAAACATTAACATCCAACACCTCGTATTATGAAAAGACTACTATTGTTGGCAACACTTATCTGCATGGCAGCTGTCACGAGCCATGCCCAGGACGACCTGCGTGTATGGGACAGGTGGCCGATCACATGGGACGATTTCAAGACGGTGGATTCCAGCATCGGACGCGAGCATTCATACCTTGAGTTTTTGCTCGACATAGAAGAGTCGCCATTCGATGAAAACGGCAGGATACTGATTGAACCCGAATTGGTTGCTGTTGCTTTCATGGACAAGAGCCAGTCGTGGGTGGACAAGAACTACCGCAACTCATACGAACTGCTGTATAACCAGGTGCTGTTCGATATTGTGGGGCTTTACCGTTGCAAACTGCAACTGGCCATCGATACCAATGGCTACACCGACCTTGACTACCATATTCAACTACTCTCTCACGTGGTGGATGGTTTCTGTCTTTCAACAGACTATGGCAACGACATAGCCGCTGTACTCGTATGGAAGAACAGAGTAGAGCATAGCCTGGACTCCATTGCCCCTATCTTGGTCGACAAGCACGGTCGCCAAAAACACACCCGCGAGTATGTCCTCATGCGGGCTTGGGAGAAGGGGCCGCTGACGTGGAGCAACTTCTCGAATGTGACCGAGAGCATAGGCGACGAGCATTCCCATCTCACCTTCTCGCTTGATATCGAGGACCGTCGGACAAGCATCGACGGAATCATGTGGCCGGTAAAAACTGCGGTTGCCAACATGTACAGGCAGTATTCATGGGTGGACAAACGGTACCGAACCCCCGAGCAGTTGCACTACAACCAAGTACATTTCAACCTCGTGGAGTTGTACCGCAGACATCTGCAAGTGGTCATCGACACCCTCGACAAGTCGAAGCCGGACTCCGTGCTGGCCAGAATGAGGGATGACTATATGCGAAGCCTTGTTTGGGAGGCCGGACACTATTGCCGTTCTACGCGCTTCGGTTATGACACTGCCGCCGTCAAGTGGTGGGAATATGACATCCGAATGAGGCTGGACTCCATCACCCCGCTGATGGTGGAGAAACATGCACCCTCCTTTGTTCTGCCCGAGTACACCCTCCCCTGGTTCATAGGGTTGAACACCGGCGGAGGATTCAAGTATTTTGGTGGCGACCTTCAGCCCCTTTTCGCCCCCAGTGGCGGGGTGTACACGGATTTAGAGATTGGCTACAGCCGTCATATTCTCACGTTGGGGATGTATATTGGCGGTGGCCGATGCAAGCCGGACACCCTTTTTGCCGTGGAGGATAGGAATACATTGTTGGGCAGCGACGACATCCTTACGATGGACCTTTGCGCCAACTATGGTTTTGCGGTGGTGGATAGTCGCCGCTTGCGCATCATGCCCTTTGTGGGCTATGGGATGCAGGGTCTATTCTACTCCGATGCAACCAACCAGGTCAGCGGTGGTCCGAAGGAAGGATGTTGGCGTGCAGGACTGGATATAAAATACCATTTCAGCAACGAGATTTATGCCTCACGGAGTATAATGGAACAGTATATTGGCTCGTTGGATGCCAAAGTCTATGTCTCGCGCGACAAGTTCAACGCCCTTGTCGGCGTCCCACGCGGATATACCATCAACGTGGCGCTGGGCTTCTCCCTGATCTACCGGGAAGGCAAGGCCCGCACCCATGTGAATTGAGAATTGAGAATCGAGAGGTGAGAATGTGTTATCGTGTTAGTCGATTTACGAATTAACGAATTAACGCATTCAAAGGTCTCCATGTATTACACGTATAGATAATACTTGTGATTCGTGAGATACGTGGAGAAATATTGCGTGAATTGATCAACGAATTAACGAATAAAATTTGGCGGGTTGAAAAAAAATATGTATTTTTGCAGATTGAAACAAATAAACGTTACTCGAATGTAGAATATTGAACACCAGCGGTTTTTTGAATGCGTGAATGCTTGAATGTGTTAGTCTTTGAATGTGTGAACGAGTTAATGTGTTAACGTGTTAGTCCTTGGCGCATCAAACGACTCACGAATTAACGAGTTCAGAACACATTAACGCGTTGACGAATTCCCTCCCCTCTGCTGGCACAAAGAAAAGGAGGACCCAAAGCATGGTAGAGACTATTGAATACCAGTCGTTGAAGTGGATGCACATCACCAATCCGAGTGAAGAAGAGTATCGCTTCCTGTTGGATGAATATCATTTCCACCCATTGGACATCGAGGACTGCCGCGGCAGCAACCAGCGTCCTAAAATCGACGAGTACGACGACTATTATTTCCTCATCCTTCATTTCCCCTATTTCGACAAAGGAAACAAGATTATCCGCATCCGCGAGGTGAAGATTTTCTGGGGCAAGGATTATATCATCACCATAGGCAAATCGCACTGGGTGGTGAAGAAACTGTTTGAGGAGATGCAGGAAGACCTGAAGGACGATGATGACGACGTGAAGGAACAGCTGTCGTCGAGCGACCTGCTGTTGTACAACATCCTGGACCGCCTGATGCTGGAGACCTACACGTTGATTATGCGTGTGGGGTCGGAGGTGGATTTGATCAACTACGACATCTTCAACCGTCGTGCAAGGAGCATCATCGAACTCATCTCTATCACGCGGCGAAACATCATCCTGCTGAACACCACGTTCAAACCTCAGCTGCGTGTGCTGCACATGTTTGAGGGTGGCTCTATCAAAGGCTTTGTGGACCCCGAGGTGCTGGATATGGAAGACTACTGGGGCAATATTCTGGATCAATACCAGAAGATGTTCGACTTGATTGAGGACTATGGCGAGTTGATTGAGGGCCTTTCCAAGACGTTTGATTCGTTGCAGGCCAACCGAACCAACGAGATCATGAAGCTGCTGACCATCTTCTCCACCATTATGCTGCCGTTGACGGTTGTCACGGGTATGTTCGGAATGAATGTGGACTTCCCCTTCATCACCAGTGTGCAGGCGTTCTGGTGGATTGTCGGCGTGATGGCCGCCATAACCGGGGTGCTCATCTTCTTTTTCTTCTACCGCACGAACCAGTAGAATTGAGAGTTGAGAATTGAGAAAGGGGCCCACGAATCACGCGTATTACACGTATAGATGATACTTGTGATTCGTGAGATACGTGGAGAGAATACGTTAACGAATTAACGAGATAACGAATTAACGCATTCAAAGGTCTCCACGTATTACACGTATAGATAATACTTGTGATTCGTGAAATACGTGGAGAAATACTGCGTGAATTGATTAACGAATTAACACATTATCGGATTAACGAATTCAGAACTATTGTAGGTATATTAAATCATAATTATTAGATATGAAAAGTATTATTAGAATGGCAGTGGTGTGTGCAGCCCTGTTTGCCGCTATCAATGTTCATGCACAACCGGGATGCAACATTTCCATCCCCTACTCTACAGGCTTCGAGACTGATGTTTCGAATCAAGCACCCAATTGTTGGACCACACTCCTTGGAGAAGTGTATGCTTTCAATTTCTATCTTTACGCCCACGGGGGGGGGAGCCAGATTCTGGCGTTGAACTACTCGACGGGCGAGGCACGGATAGCCACACCCCGCATCCCTTTGCCCCTGAACCAAGTGAGGGTGAACCTATGGTATGTGGACTTGGCATAGTCGTCGGGACTGATGAAGGTAGGATTTGTCACCAGTCTGTCGGGGACCGTGCAATGGATTGACACCATAGCCACCTGTTACGACTACACCTAAGTGCAGTTGGATTTCACCGACCAGAACATTGCCGACACGGGGTATCTTGTCTTCTCCTACGACAACACCTCGGGCGCGGGCACTGGCCTGATTGACGACTTTACCATCCTGCAGCTGAGTGGTTGCAGTCCGGTGGACAATCTGCATGTGGCCGAGTTGAGCAACACCGAGGCCACTGTCGCGTGGAGCGAGAGCGACAGCGATGCACTGGGATACTGGTGCTATATTGCCGACACCGACAGCCGTACAGCCGCCTTCGACAGTGTGTACCTGCCTTCAGGCAGCAGCAGCCATACATTCTCCTCGCATCAAGGCAACCGGCAATATTATGTCTGGGTGGTGAGTTTCTGCAGCAGCGAACCCGGCATGACTGCCACATGTTCCTTTGTCACCTATCCCGACTGCAGAACGGTGCAGAACCTCCGCTCCCATTGCGGCTACCGCCAGATGGAGCTGGACTGGGATGCTCCCGCTGGCGGTGAAGAGGCCACCGAATACCTGGTGAGCTACCGCCCGGCATCCGACACCCATTGGACAACCGCTGTCGCCACTGAGGATTTCTTCTTCCTCACAGACCTGGCCCCCGACACCCGCTACTTCTATCGCGTCCGCTCGGTGTGTTCCGACAGCGTCAGCCTTGCCGTGGAGGGGTCGGCATACACCCTTGGCTGCTCGGCCACTGTGATTCCCCCGACGGGAGTCCACAGCAACCTCCCCGTGGCATACGGCAGCTACAATAGCTACACGCAGCAGATCTACCTGTCGAGCGAGATGACGGGTATCGACACCATTGTCGGACTCACCTTCTTCCTCAACGACAACTATATCATCGACACCGCCCCGGTGGTGGTCTATCTTGCCAACACCTCGAAGAGCCGTTTCAATTCCGGCCACGACTATGTGGCGGCGTCGGCATTGACCGAGGTCTTCGACGGAGTGGTGTTCAATAACGGCAGAGAGGTGAGCATCCATTTCACAACACCCTTTTTACGAGAGGCCGACAGCAATCTGGTGGTAGCCATCAACAAGAGCATGGACGACTATGCTACGGTAGTGCTCTCCTTCTTGGTAGGCAATGCCACGCTGCGTTCCATGTACAGCACAGGCATGGGCAGTATCTCGCCCTCTTCGCCAAACTATGGCACGCGGTTGAATTATGTCAACACCATCAGGTTCGGCACCCGGGGCTGCGGACTGCCATACGACACGGTGTTTGTCCACGACACTTCCTATATCACTCGTGAAGTACATGACACCATGTTCATCAACAACTATGTGCACGATACGGTGTGGATGACAAACTATGTCTATGACACGGTTTATATCAATAATACCATTCACGATACCGCCTATATCACACAGTATGTCCATGATACCACATTTGTGAACAACTACGTCCACGACACGGCATTTATCTACCAATATATCCACGACACTATCGTGAATTACGTGAACAATTACATCCACTACACTACCTTCATCAACAACTATATCTACGACACCATCTACCTCTACCGCTATATATACGACACTGTCTATATCCACGACACCATCTATATCCAGGAGGGTGAGGGGATAGACAACATCGCGCTGCTCAACGCCAAGATTTATCAGCGCAATGGGCAGATTGTGGTGGAGGGTGCTGAGGGGCATCCCTTGTGTCTCTACGACGTGGTGGGGCGGTTGCTGGCAACCAAACGCGAGACAGCACAGGAGGTGCTGCTTGACGTGCCCGTCTCGGGTGCTTATCTCGTGAAGATTGGCGACGCTCCCGCACGGCGCGTTGTCGTGCGACGGTAAGTTTATTGAGGCAACCTCTAAAAATTCATGATAATTCCGATTTATAAACACAAATTATCATTAATTGACCATGCCGACGAGAGTCTTGCGGGATTGGTCATTTACCCCAACCCGGCATCGGGGACAGTCACGCTGTGTGCCAGCCAGCCGTCCAACGTCACGGTGGTTGACCGAATGGGTAGGGTTGTATTGCAGCACAAGTGTACCACTACCGTCACCACGCTCGACATCAGTGGCCTGACACCGGGAGTATATTTCGTCAGGATGGACAGCCAGCCCACGGCTGCTGCACATAAACTTGTCGTTAAATAAAAACAGTGGTTTTTGTGAGGGACAAAATCCAAATTCAACGGCAAGCGTTGACTTCTCCGCTAGGCTATCGAAGGGTTGCCACTGGCGACCCTTCTTCACTTGTTGAAAACTTTTAGTCCGGTGTTAAAGAAATTTTTATTATCTTTGTAATTTGCTATTCAGCATAGCTGAATGGGCAAGACTTTGAATATCAAACAAAATAATAAAGCATATAATGGAAATTTCAGGAAGACTTATCAAGATTTTGCAGGAAGTGCGCGGTGAGAGCCAGCGCGGCCCCTGGGTTAGAGGCGGCTTTGTGATTGAAACCGATGGCGACTATCCCCGTCAGGTGGCTTTCACAACTTTTGGCGAAGACCGTTTGGCAATGGTTAAATCCATCCCCCTCAACACACCGGTGGTAGTGAATTTCAATCCTGAATCACGCGAATACGAAGGACGATGGTACACCGATTTGCGTTGCTCACGCATACAGAACTATGTCCCTGGCCAGATGCCTCCCGCAGCCACTGGCTATGCCTGGCCTGCCGCACCTCAGGCTCCTGCTGCCCCTGCTGCTGCACCCGTTCCTCCCCAGCAGCCAGCAGCTCCCGCTGCAGCCCCTGCGCAGCCTCAGGCTCCCTCTTTTGCCTCGCCCCTTGGCGGAGAAGACGACCTGCCGTTCTGAATGTGATCTTGAATGTGTGAACGCGTTAATGTGTTAACGTGTTAGTCCTTGGCGTATCAAAAGACTCACGAATTAACACATTAACGAATTAACAAATTCAATATTATGGATAAGCAGACGTTGCGCAAACAGATTCGGGAGGCGAAACGTGCCGTTCCTTTCAGCGAAAAGGAGCGGCGTTCGGCAGCCATCATGCATCAGGTAGAGCAACTTCCACGTTTCCTTGATGCGAAGGTAGTGCTGCTCTATTGGTCTATGGTGGACGAGGTGCAGACGCACGACTTTGTCAACCGTTGGTATCGGCAAAAGACATTGTTGTTGCCTTGTGTCGACGGCGACGACTTGCTGTTGCGTCAATACACTGGTCCCGAGTGTCTGAAGGCTGGCGAACAGTTCGGAATAGGCGAACCTACCGGCCCGGTATATACCCAAGTGGACCAGGTGGAGATGATTGTCGTGCCGGGCGTGGCATTCGACCGCAAGGGCAACCGCATGGGTCGTGGACGTGGATTCTACGACCGACTATTGAAGAGCACACCCAATGCCTATAAAGTTGGGGTGGCTTTCGACTTCCAGATGCTCGACAACATCCCTATGGAGCCTTTCGATGTGCCGATGGATGATGTGATAACAGAAATATGAATTGAGAATTGAGACCAGTAGGTTGTTGATATGTTTTATGTTGATATGATGCAAGCCGTATCAACCTATCAACGGATCAACCTTCAACGTATAAACTTATCAACGATTTAACAAAGGTCTCACAATAACACGTTAATTAATAGACCGTATGTTTGAAGTAGAGAAACCGCGCCGCTTCCATTACGAACCCCGTTTCTACGACCCCGAAAAGGAGAAATGGGAGGCATTGAAGAAAAAGTATGCCATGCAGAAAGAGGCAGAGGCTGCCCGCCAGCAATGTGAGGAAGCCGCTGCCGAAGGGGAAGAGTCCAAGGACGAACTTGCCTATTTTGAACAGCGTGTTCGCACCATCGACCGCCAAGCCCGACAGGCATCCACACGGCTCACGTGGCGTGATCTGTTTCGCAAACGTTCCATGCCCACGTTCAACTACCAGCCCCGGTTCTCCGGTGCTGGCAGCCAGGAAGCAGCTCAGGGTGAGGGAAAACCTGCTCAGGGCGACGATGCAGTGATGGAGAAATATCGTCAGCCCAAGCACCTTATCAAGATACACCGCAGGTTTGACATCTCCGACCCCGACTACATGAAACCCATCCCCGGCACCAAGATTATACTCTATTGTTTTATTGCCTTTCTTCTTCTAAGTGTCATCATTATGTTTTGATAATGTGTGATTTTTTTCGTATCTTTGCAAAAATATCAGGCTATGCTTGTAAATGTATTAAAATCTAAGATTCATAGGGTTACGGTCACTGAGGCCAACCTTGACTATATCGGAAGCATTACTATCGACGAGGCCTTGATGGAGGCGAGCAACATTATTGAGAACGAGAAAGTGGATATTTATAATATCACCAATGGTGAGCGGCTCAGTACCTATGCCATCAAAGGCGAGCGTGGCAGTGGTGTCATTGGCATCAATGGTGCCGCAGCACACAAGGTTCCTGTCGGCTCGCTTATCATCATAGCGTCCTACGCAATGATGGACTTCGAGGAGGCACGCCAGTGGCATCCCACCGTCATATTCCCCGAAAACAACAAACTGCGCTAAAGAGCCTATGACAGAGAACGCCTCACAACCAGCCAGGAAGAAGAACCGGCTGGGCGATATCCTTAAGATGGTCCTCTTTCTGGGGATAGGCATTTTCTTTATCTACTGGTTTCTTCTAAAGCTTGAACCCGAGCAGAAGGCTGCCGTCTGGCGGTCATTCGTGAGTGCCGATTATGCATGGGTGGCCGTGTCGGTGGCGATATGCTTGTTGAGCCATCTGGTGCGTGCTTTGCGCTGGAGGCTCCTCTTCCGGCCTATCGGTTATACGCCCAATGTCAACAACACCTTCGGCTCTGTCATCGTGGCTTATCTTGCCAATCTGGCTTTCCCGCGTGCCGGCGAGGTGGTCCGTTGCGCCACCCTGCGCACCAGCGAGGAGATACCCATCGAGAAATCCCTTGGCACCGTGGTGACCGAAAGACTTGTGGACACCTTGGCCTTTGCGCTGGTGGTGCTTATCGGCATGCTGGTGATGTTCGGTCAGGCCAAAGACTGGCTATACAACACCCTCTCCGAGAAATACGACAATCTGCCCAACATGACAGTCATCATCAGCGTATTGTTAGACATGGCGCTGTTGGCTTTTGTCGTTTACAAACTGTTGTGGAAACGGCTGTTGAATATCCCCTTTTTCAAGAAGATTGACGAGATGGTTCGTGGCATGATCGATGGTCTGAAGAGCATCTTCCATCTTGGAGGCCGCCGCACAGTGCTTTTCATCGTCTATAGCGTAGTCATCTACCTGCTGTACATTCTCGGCGGACTGGTCATCTTCCAGGCTTTCGACGAGACTGGATGGTTGGGCCTTCGTGCCGCTTTTGTGGTCTACCTGTTCGGCACGGTGGGGATGACATTCTCCCAAGGTGGCATTGGCGTGTACCCGGTGCTGGTACAGGTGGCCCTGGGCATCTACGGCATCAGCATGGAAGTGGGCACGGCATGTGGCTGGTTGCTTTGGGGCAGCCAGCAGGCGGCAGTGCTTGTGGTGGGTGCAGCCTACCTTATCTATTTCAGCACTAAGAAATCAAATAAAAGACAAACAATAAAATAGAAATATCACCATGGAAAAGACACGTTGCTTAATCATTGGCTCCGGCCCCGCCGGTTATACCGCAGGCATCTATACCAGCCGCGCCGACATCCATCCTATCCTTTACGAGGGCATGCAGCCCGGTGGCCAGCTCACCATCACCACCGAGATTGAGAATTTCCCCGGCTACCCCGAGGGTATCTCCGGCACCGACATGATGGCCGACCTCAAGAAACAGGCTCAGCGTTTCGGCACCGACGTCCGTCAGGGATATATCGTCAGCGCAGACTTCAGTCAGCGTCCTTTCCGTTGTGTTGACGACCACGACAATGTGATTGAGGCCGAGACCGTCATCATTGCCACAGGGGCCTCAGCCCGTTGGCTTGGACTGGACAGCGAGAAGAAACTCTATGGCCAGGGAGTGAGTGCCTGCGCCACCTGCGACGGCTATTTCTACAAAGGACTTGACGTGGCCGTGGTGGGCGGAGGCGATACCGCCTGCGAGGAGGCAAACTATCTGGCCACCCTCTGCAACAAAGTGTATCTCATCCATCGCCGTAACGAACTCCGTGCTTCGAAGTCGATGCAGCACCGTGTCCTTACCAATCCCAAAATCGAGATGCTGTGGGATTCTACCACCAAGGAGATTTGCGGTAATGACCTGGACGGTGTCACCGGAGCCGACATCCAGAATGTCAAGACTGGCGAGATACGCCATATCGACATTGCCGGTTTCTTTGTGGCCATTGGTCACAAACCCAACACCGATTTTGTGAAGGGTCAGATAGACCTCGACGAACAGGGCTATATCAAAGTCCAGAACCCTGGCAGCGCCACCAATATACCCGGCGTCTTTGCTGCCGGCGACGTGTGCGACCCGAACTATCGTCAGGCCATTGTCGCTGCCGGCAAGGGTTGTATTGCCGCCATGGATGCGGAGCGTTTCCTCCAGAGCCAAAACTAGTCCCTTGCTGTGAGTAGCCGCAGGGTCATAGCATTTGTCATACTGTCCCTCATGATCGTGGCATCATGGGGACAGGTTGATATTAATACAATCCGTTCCATTCCTGGCTCATCGATAGGTGGTACGGGATTCCCTGGCAGCTCCTCGCCCGTCGCTTTCCCCGACAGCACAAGCACCCAGGACACCAGTTCCCAAGGGCCCAAAGGTATCGAATATCATGTTGACATTCCCGACAGTGTGCTGCAGGCGTCAGTCTTCATGTTCAAGCGTCCGACCGTTCAAGTGAAGATTATGGATGTCAGCCATCCCACCTTGACTCCTACAGGAGCGCAGTTCTCCGACCGTCTCGATGCCCTCAATGGCGACTATTTCCTCACCGTCACCGAGTTGGGGCATCCCCACCTCTCCCTCTTCCCATCGTTCGAGTCCACGCCACGGCTTGTCTACAAGACCAATATCTATCCTGGTCTGTACAAAACGCCCAACAACCTTACCTTCTATCAGGTGCAGAACCCCTATACACTGCTCTCCTACAACAGCTCGCTCGATAAGGACTATCAGGTGCATGTCACCCATACACAGAATATCAACGAGCGGTGGAATTTCGCCCTCGACTACCATCTCATCAGTCCCACTGGTGTCTTCTCCAACTCCTCGGCCACCGACCACTTCTTCGACTTCAACACCAACTACTATTCCCGCGATGCCCGTTACCAGCTCTCGGCCGGTTTTATATGGCAGAAGATGGTGCTGGGCGAGAACGGCGGCTTGTCCAACGAGGATATTTTCATCAACAAACAGATTTCCAACATGGGGGGTGTGCCAGTCGTGGCCACCAACCGCTACAGCAACAACACCGACCATACCGTCTTTGTGAAGCAGACCTTCAATACCGTCCGTCAGTTCGAGTGGTATCGCCCCATCATGGATAAATACATCGACACCATCCCTGTCAACGATACGCTTCACCTTACCCGTTTCGACACCATCCAAGGCGACAGCGTCCTCTTCGACACTGTTGTCACCACCTATCGCTACGAAGTCCGCGACACCATCGTCGACTACGATACCATCCAGCCCAATGCCCCGCATGTCTATAACACTGGGGTACTGGGGCTCGAGTTGCAATGGGACAAGCAGAAATACCGCAGCCGGGATTCCATCCTCTACAACAAGCTCTCGGCCTCGCTCTTCTGGACCAACGACGCATATATGGACCACCGTTGGCATAACCCGCTGAAACTCTATGGCGGTGTCCGTCCCGAGGTGTCGTGGCTCCAGCTCGACGACAGCAATTATACCCAGAGCAAGGTCCGCAAGGTTGCATTGTATCCTTTTGCACGACTCGAAGTCAGCCCGTGGCCTGCTGCTGAACTGAATGTATATGCCGAAGCGGCGCCCAACCTGTCCGAGTACAATCTCGATGCCCGTCTGGTTTTCCCCTTCCGCGACAGCCTTGGCAACTCCGCTCAGGACCTCACCTTCCGTGCCGTAATCAAGGCCTGCAACCCCGAGCTGATTTACCAGGCGCAGACGCTCCTCACCAGCTCTGGCTATACCATCGACCTTAAACCTGTCGGTGTCCGCAAGGTCGAGGCCGACTACCGGCATGGCGACCTTCTGCAGGTGCATCTCGCCGCCCAGCATATCGGCCACAACGTATGGTTCGAGCAGCACCCCCTCCCCGACAGCACCACCACCCTCCTGCCCCACCAGGCCGACGGCAACGCCCTGTTGTTGCAGGGACGGGTCAACCTCAATCTGAAACTCACGCGTTGGCTCCACTACGACATGCAGCACCATCTCCAGTACAGCACCGATCAGGACCAGATACGTGTGCCCCTCTTCGCCACCAAGAATTCCATCTATGTCGACTTCAATCTCTTCCACAATGTGCTGCACACGCAGGTGGGATTCGACATCCGTTACCACACGCTCTATATGGCCGACGGCTACGACCCGATATTGGGCGTTTTCTACCGTCAGAACGATGTCGAGGTGGGCAACTATCTCTGGGCCGACTTCTTCATTAACCTCCAGGTCAAGCGTGCCAGCATCTATGTCAAAGCGGCTCACTTCAACTCATTCCTCGAGAGCCACTCCTACTGCATCCTCCCCCACTACCCCTCCAAGCAGTTCGGTTTATTCTTCGGCGTCACGTGGAAATTCTTCGATTGACGTCCCGTAGGTTCACCGCAGTTGTTGAGCACCGAAACCGACGATAAGTATTGATAATATATTAACAAAATAATAAAGTATCATGACACTCTTAGAACAAATCCGCTCCAAAGCAAAAGCCGCCAACAAGACCATCGTTTTGGCCGAAGGCACTGAAGAACGTACCCTCAAGGCTGCCGACATCATCCTGAAGGAAGGCATTGCCCGTCTTATCCTCCTCGGCAACGAGGCTGAAATCAAAGGTCTCGCCAACCAGTGGGGCCTCCAGAACATCGACAAGGCCACCATCATCGACCCCGTCACCAATCCCAAACGCGAGTACTATGCCCAGATGCTCTGCGAAATCCGCAAGAAGAAAGGCATGCAGATGGACGAAGCCATGAACCTTGTGTCCGACCCGCTGTACCTGGCTTGCATGCTCATCAAGAACGGCGATGCCGACGGCGAGGTTGCCGGTGCCCGCAACGCCACCGGCGATGTGCTGCGTCCCGCTTTCCAGATTGTCAAGACCCTGCCCGGTGTCAGCGTCGTCAGCGGTGCTTTCATCATGATTCTCAAGGACACCACCTATGGCGAGAACGGCATGTTTGTCTTCGCCGACTGTGCCGCCACCCCCTGCCCCACTGCTGAAGAATTGGGTCAAATAGCCGTTGTTTCCGCACAGACCGCCAAGACTATAGCCGGATTCGAAGACCCCCGTGTCGCCATCCTGAGCTTCTCCACCAAGGGCAGTGCCAAGCACGAGCTGGTGGACAAGGTCATCGAGGCCACCCGCGTAGCCCACGAGCTTGACCCCAATGTCCATCTCGACGGCGAACTCCAGGCCGATGCAGCCATTGTCCCCAAAGTGGGTGCCAGCAAAGCCCCCGGTAGCGACATCGCAGGCAAGGCCAATGTTCTCGTCTTCCCCGACCTCCAGAGCGGCAATATCTGCTACAAACTCGTCCAGCGTCTCGCCGGTGCCGAGGCTGTAGGCCCCGTCATGCAGGGCATGGCCGCCCCCATCAACGACCTCAGCCGTGGCTGCAGCGTCGAGGATGTGGTCAACGTCGTGGCCATCACCGCCACCCAGGCAGCCGCCAAGAAGTAAATATCCAATCGGAGTATTCTGAGTAATCAGAATACTCCGATAATTCAGAGTGCTCCGATTACTCAGATTATTCAGAGTACTCAGAATACTCCGATTACTCCGATTATTCCGATTATTCAGAAATCTAATATATGGCAAATCAAGAAGAATTCTTCAAAAAGGTAGTATCCCACGCCAAGGAATACGGCTTCATATTCCCCTCCAGCGAGATATACGACGGTCTCGCCGCCGTGTACGACTATGGCCAGCTGGGAACCGAACTCAAAAACAACATCAAGCAATACTGGTGGCGTGCCATGGTGCAGTACCACGAGAACATCGTCGGTATCGACTCCGCCATCTTCATGCACCCCCGCATCTGGAAAGCCTCCGGCCATGTGGATGCCTTCAACGACCCGCTGATCGACAACAAAGACTCCAAGAAACGCTATCGCGCCGACGTCCTCATCGAGGACCATATCGCCAAGATTGAGGAGAAGATAAACAAAGAGTGCGAGAAGGCACACAAACGTTTCGGCGACGCCTTCGACCGCCAGCAGTTTGTCACCACCAACGCCCGTGTGCTGGAACACCAGAAACAGATTGACGAAATCCACGCCAAGTATGCCGAGCTGATGAACGCCAACGACCTCGCCGGTCTCAAGCAGCTCATCCTCGACCTCGGCATCGTCTGTCCCGTCAGCGGCACCCGCAACTGGACCGACGTGCGTCAGTTCAACCTCATGTTCGCCACCAAGATGGGCTCCGTCATCGACGACAGCGACACCCTCTATCTCCGTCCCGAGACGGCACAGGGCATCTTTGTCAACTTCCTCAACGTCCAGAAGTCCGGCCGCATGAAGATTCCCTTCGGCATTGCCCAGATAGGCAAAGCCTTCCGCAACGAGATTGTCGCCCGCCAGTTCATCTTCCGCATGCGCGAATTCGAGCAGATGGAGATGCAGTTCTTCGTCCGTCCCGGCACCGAGATGGAGTGGTTCCGCTACTGGAAGGAGGAACGCCTCAAATGGCACCTCGCCATGGGCATCCCCGCCGAGAAGTACCGCTACCACGACCACGAGAAGCTGGCCCACTACGCCAACGCTGCCACCGACATCGAATTCGAGTTCCCCTTCGGATTCAAGGAGCTGGAAGGCATCCACAGCCGCACCGACTTCGACCTCAGCCGTCACAGCGAGTTCAGCGGCAAGAAACTCCAGTATTTCGACTCCGAGCTTAACGAGAGCTACACGCCCTACGTCATCGAGACCTCCATCGGTGTCGACCGCACTTTCCTGGCCGTCTTCAGCCATGCCCTGAAGGACGAGACCCTTCCCGACGGTAGTGTCCGCACGGTCCTCAGCCTGCCCGCCATGCTGGCTCCCTACAAGGCCGCTGTGCTGCCTTTGGTCAAGAAGGACGGACTGCCCGAGAAAGCCCGCGAGATTATGGACATGCTCAAACCCCACTACATGCTCCAGTATGACGAGAAGGACGCCATCGGTCGCCGCTATCGCCGTCAGGATGCCATCGGCACCCCCTTCTGCATCACCGTGGACAACGACACCCTCAACGACAACAGCGTCACCGTCCGCAACCGCGACACCATGCAGCAGGAGCGCATCCCCATCGACAACCTCACAGCTTTCCTCCACAACAATCTCCATTGATTCACGACACTCAGGGGTGGCGACTTACCGTGACCAATTCACGCTCAGTTCCCACCCCTTTCTTTTAATGTAACCTCCAATAATCACTTGCATGTAATGTTATTTTTTAAACACGAATTATCATTAATTGTCATGAATTTATGGTCATTACATGGCAATTCGTGTTAAACAAATCACGAAAATCCCTTTCAGGGGACAATTTAATGAAATCACCTTAACCCACTGAACAATGTAATCACTAGTCCTATGCAAAAGCCCCTCACCCGTTATCTCATCATCTTCACGCTGGCCCAGCTCCCCATGCTGGCCATCGCCGCTTTCTTTCCCTATCTTGTCGGCAGCCCCAACACCAGCCCCTCGCTGCGTATCCTTCTCCGCACACTGCTCGACTTCCTCCCCAGCCTCATCCTCACGCTGTTCCTTTGGTACGACATGGCCCGTTTCGGGAAAGTCTCTCTCCTGGGTCTCCTGCTCACGTTCACCAACAGCCTTGCCGGTCTGCTCATGTACCGCTACCGCCAGCCATTGCTTCGAAAATATTACCCCATTGTCATCATATACCCCTTCTTATTATGCCTATTCGTCTATTTCTTCCCGGCCTATACGACATTCCTCTCCCGCGCCTACCAATTGCTGACACTTTTCTTCGTCATCGCCGACTGCCTTGCGCTCCATCTCTCCTTCAACAATATCACACGATGGATGATGTTCCTGATTTTCATCACCTGCATCACCTCGCCCAGCTTTGCTATCCTTGCCGTCCTGCTTCTCTACCGCTACTCACTTTCCGCCCAGCCCGGCACGTACTACACTCCCCTCCTCACCTACCTTCTTCCCATCGCCATCTTCTCCCTGACCCGTAAAATCTGCACCTATCTCCCTTTACACATCCTCCTGCTAGGCCTCCCCGCCTCGGTCTTTGTCCCCACTGCCATTTCTTTCATACTCTTCATCCTCATCGTCGTCCTGCTCTACCGCGACGCCCCCAAAACAGGTCTTCCGCGCTTCTGGCTCTGTGCCTCGGCCATCGGCTCTGCCTCCGTCTCAGCTTTGTGCTGCCTTTTTGCACACCAGGACCGCGAAGAGGAACTCCCCGCCACCGAAAACATGAATTCAAACTCAATACAACAGCGATAATGAAAAGATTGATCCTATTCAGCATGGCGCTGTTTGCCATGCTCGCCCTCTCGGCTCAGGCCAAACTGCCCATCCAGACCTTCCACCTCGACAATGGACTGAAAGTCATCCTTTGCGAGGAGCACAGCCAGCCCAAAATCTACGGCTGCGTGGTGGTCCATGCAGGCAGCAAGAACGAGAACCCCAACGCCACGGGTGTGGCTCACTATTTCGAACATATCATGTTCAAGGGTACCGACCGCATCGGCACCATCGACTGGGACAAGGAGAAGCCTTATCTCGACAGCATCAGCCAGGCCTACGACCGTCTCCAGGCCGCCAAGAACGACCAGGAGCGGCACGACATCCAACTCGAAATCAACCGGCTCAGCATTGCTGCTTCGCAGTACGCCATCCCCAACGAGGTCGACGCCATCTTGCAGAATATGGGCTGCACAGGCCTCAACGCCGGCACCTCCTACGACTATACCGTCTACTACAACACCCTCCCCTCCAACCAGCTCCTCAACTGGATGGATGTGTATGTCGAGCGTTTCCGCAATCCCGTCTTCCGCCTCTTCCAGAGCGAACTCGAGACCATCTACGAGGAGAAGAACCGTAGCGACAACAGGCTTGCGCAGAAGTTTGCCCTCAACGTGCTCACCGAGTCCTACGGCGACCACCCCTACAGCCGTCAGGTCATTGGCTATGCCAAGCACCTCAAGAATCCACAGCCCAGCGAGATGCAGAAGTTCTTCGACACCTACTATGTGGCCAACAATATGACGCTCATCCTCGTGGGCGACTTCAAAACCGCCGAAGTCAAGCGGCTTGTAAAAGAGAAATTCGGTGTGTGGCGCAGCGGCAAAGTGCCCGAAATGCCCGCCTACAAACTGCCCGACTTCGCCAAGCAAAAAGTGCTCAATGTCCGCCAGACCCCCATCAAGATGGGTATGATGATTTTCCCCGGTGTGCCCAAGAACCACCCCGACAAGCTGGCTCTCGACATGTTCAGCCAACTTCTTGGCGGCAATACAGGCCTCCTCACCGAGGCAGCCATCGACGGCCGTCTGCTCATGGCCCTGAACATGGATGTATCGTTCAACGACGCCGGTGCCAACACCATCCTCTACATTCCCAATCTCCTTTTCCAGAGCCATGCCAAGGCCGAGCAGGTTATTTGGGACTGCATCGACAGCATCAAGCAAGGCCGTTTCAGCGACGACATCATTGAGGGCATCAAAATGCAGTCCTACATCGAGCGTCAGCAAAAGATCGAGAGCATCTCCAAAATCTCCGCCCTTCTACTCTCCCTCGAGACCGAAGGCAGCAGCTACGACCAATGGCTCCAAGACGGCAAACGCTGGTCTACTCTCACCCGCGAGGATGTCATGGCTGTGGCCAACAAGTACTTCGACCGTGACCACTGCACCCTTGTGCGTTCCAGGATGGGGTTCCCCTCCGGCGAACCCGCTGTCAAGCCCGACTGGGAGCACCTCGAACCCGCCAACAAGGATGCCCAGTCCGCCTTCGCCCGCATGATTGCCATCAACCAGCCCGACCCCATCAAGCCGCAAGTCATCGACTTCAAGAAAGACCTCGACATCCAGCCCGTCAACTCCCACTTCAACCTCTACAGCACGCAGAACCCCTACAACAACATCTTCAATCTGGAAATCACCTACAACTACGGCATCATCGACAACCCCGACATCAACCGCGCCATCGGCTATATGGAATTGCTCGGTGCCGACAGCCTCAAATACCAGCAGCTCCAACAGCAGCTCAACCTCTTAGGAGCCACCTTCTCCCTCGTCAGCAACGAGGACAAGTCGAGCCTGACCATTAGCGGTCCCGAGGACAACCTCGACAGCATCCTCTCCCTCTGCCGCCACTGGCTCTACCATCCCCGCCACGACGCCCGTCAGCTCGAGAAGATGCTCGACGGACTCAAATCCACCAAGAAGAGCGTGAAGAACGATGCCGACAGCTGGTCGAAAGCCCTCAGCGAATATGTGCTCTACGGCGACCAATCCCAATACCTGCGCGAAACCCCATACAAAGAATGGGGCAAACGCACGGGCGAAGAGCTCCATGCCGAGGTGTTGCAAATCCTCACCCGCAACGGCTACGTCACCTTCTCGGGCAATACCGACCCCTCCACCCTTGCCGACAAGCTGCGCCACTACGGCCTTGTCCGCGACAGCGTCACCGACATGCGTCCCCGCGAATTCAGGCAGAAAGACTACACCACCCCTCAGTTCTTCTATGCCACCAACAAGAAGTTCCTCCAGTCCAATATCGACATCTATGTCCCCAGTATCTATCTGGACACCAATCTATTCACCGCCGACGGCTCGCCCTGCGACCGTGCCGCGGGAAGCATCTTCACCGAATACTTCGGCTCAGGCATGAACAGCGTCATTTTCCAGGAGATACGTGAGTTCCGCTCCCTTGGCTACAGCACCAAGGCTTATGTGTCCTCCTCCCTCCTCCGCCTCAACCCCCTCTACACCTACGCCTACCTCGGCACCCAGTGCGACAAGACGCAGGAAGGAGTCGAAGCCATCCGCGACCTCCTCGTCACCTTCCCCGAACGCCCCGAGAAAGTCCAGCCCACCATCAAGAATGTGGTCAGCTCACGCAACAGCAACTACCTTACCTTCCGCCGGATTCCCGAGATGGTGCAGTACTGGAAGGAAGACCTAGGCTGGCAACGCGACTTCCGTGCCGACCTCACCGAGCAGATGTCCCGTCTCACCATCGACGACCTTCGCGCCTTCCACACCAAGTACATCAAAGGCCGCCCGCTGGTCGTCGTCATCTCCGGCAATGCCAAGCGGTTCGACCCCAAGGCCGTCGCCAACCTCCTCGGCCCCGACGTCAAACCCATCAAAGTCGACTTCGACCAGATGTTCCGCTTCTGACGCCATCGGCGGCACCCATACCGATGTGTGATTGTGAAGGCCTCCCCGACACAATCACACATTTTTTATCCCAAATCTGTCATTAGGAAACCGAAAACTCCTACGGAGTATCATTGGCAAGGGATAATATGTTGGCTATTAAGCGAAAACTCCTACGGAGTGACTGCCGAATCGTGCAATGCATTGGGGATAGCCTAGCCCCGGAGGGGCTTTCGTTTAATAGCATATCACGTTGTAGTACAGATATATTCTCCGTAGGAGATCTCGAATAGGTATATTCCAATGACCGATTTGGTTTTATCTGACAAAGACTAAAGTGTGCCGGAGGCACACCATCTCAATAACAACACACTAAACACCGAAGGTGAGCAGTGTGGGGTAACGGTGACCATCCCAATGCGTGTCGAAGACACGCCACCTCGTATCAATCAACAAGGTAGTGTACCACCGACACGCAGAATAAGCGTGTTGATGTACGAATTAACACATTCACGAATTAATTGTTATATGTAGGTGAGTATGCAAGGCGACGAACCCCCGCGTTATCATCCTCTTACGCCCTTCAAACCGGCATCCTTATTCTATCGTTCCTCCTTCGTTTCCTGTAATGATGAAAGATAACGAGCCTGTAACGATACTATCAGGATGCTAGATTGAACGGCCCCAGTGCACCCCAGCGCCAACTCCAGGCTCGATGCCACATCGGGAGAAACCATCGAGCAACAGATAATCAACCGTGAACAAAAAGAGAAGCTGCTCCGACAGATAGAAGCCCTCGAAAAGAAATGCCGGTTGGAGAAACAGACGCACAAGAAATATGAATTGCACCAGGAGGTTGTAAGACTAAACAAATATTAAGCATGTTTGAATATGCTTAATGTATATTTTCATAATAACATATTCATAATAAATTAGTTGTATATATATTCTAATTTTAACCCAAATCGGTCATTAGGAAACCGAAAACTCCTACGGAGTATCATTGGGAGGGGTATGGCGTTGGCTATTAAGCGAAAACTCCTACGGAGTACCTGCCGAATAGTGCAAAGTATGGGGAATATCCCTGCCCCGTAGGGGCTTTCGTTTAATAGCATATCACGTTGTTATACAGATATATTCTCCATAGGAGATTTCGAATAGGTATATTCCAACAACCGATTTGGGTTTAAAAATGTGGTTTAGAACGGTGATTATCACGAATGGATGTAAAATAATTGGTTCAATTCACCCATCGGATAAATATTAAGCATAAAAAAATGTGCTTAATATTTAAAAAGGTTGCATATTAGAATATTTTTCGTATATTTGTGGTCTAAAATATACAATATGCTAAGTAGTGAATTAATTGAGAAACAGATTATAGGGCGGCTCCGCGTTGACAATCCATGGTGGACAGAAAACGAGGTTCCAAGGTATTATTCCGATATGCATCCTCGTTTTTATCTCGACATCTTCTATCCTCTTGTAGTTGATACCGAGATACGGCGAGCAATCATCTTGATGGGCCCGCGGCGCGTTGGCAAGACAGTCATGTTGTACCATACCATTCAAAAACTAATTGCCGACGGTGTATCCCCACTGAACATCATCTATATATCGGTAGAGACACCCATCTACAACAAGATATTGTTGGAACACTTATTCAACCTCGCCAAACAGGCTTTGGGGAAAGCAGATAGCAGAGAACAATTTTTTGTGTTTTTCGACGAGATACAATATTTGAAAGACTGGGAGATAAACCTGAAATCCTTGGTGGACACTTACCGTAACATAAAATTCATAGCTTCTGGCTCTGCTGCTGCAGAACTAAAGAAGAGAAGCAATGAAAGCGGTGCAGGCCGCTTCACCGATTTCAACCTTCCGCCACTTACGTTCTATGAATACATACACCTGAAAGATTACGGCCAACTGATGCATCCAGTCATGATGGAATGGTATTCTGGACATGTCCCTTGCAGCACAACTATTGACATCGCAAAGCTCAATAAGCTTTTTATCGACTATATCAACTATGGCGGTTACCCCGAGGTGGTGTTCTCCGAACGCATACAAGAAAACCCGGGACAATTCATCAGGCACGATATTATCGACAAGGTTCTTCTACGAGATTTGCCGAGTCTGTATGGAATCACCGATGTGCAGGAGTTGAACTCCTTGTTCACCATGATTGCTTATCACTCTGGTTCCCAGTTCTCATTTGAAGGATTGTCTCGCGATTCTGGCGTGAAGAAAGAAACGCTTCGCAAATATATACAATATCTGGAAGCAGCATTTTTGGTAAAAAAGATTCGCAGGGCTGACGATACGGCCAAGGCGTACAAACGTGAGATGCTGTTCAAGCTATACCTGACCAACCCCTCGTTGCGCTGTGCTCTCTTCCAACCCATCGACGAGAACGACGATGCCTTGGGGAACATGGTTGAAACAGCTGTCTACGCTCAATGGATTCCGCGTGACGCAAATATCGCTTATGCCAACTGGAACGAAGGAAACAAAAAACAAGGCGAGGTGGACATTGTCGGCATCAACGAAGCAAGACAGAAACCCGACTGGGCTGTCGAGGTGAAGTGGACTGACAAGCCTTTTGCAAATCCCTCATCGGAGCTGAAATCGTTGGAGACCTTCATGAAAACCAACGGCCTCACCCATGCACTCGTCACCACCATATCAGAGACAGGCAAAAAAGAAATGCCGTACGGCTGCCTACAGTTTATGCCTGTGGCCTGCTATGCCTATACGGTTGGCGAAAACACATTGAAAGCAACAAAGATGACTTATGGATTGTAAAATGTAGATACCTAAAATGTAGACCTCATGCTAGAAGATGCAATCCGAACCCTTGAAGGTTGACGACAAACAGAGGAATGGCGGTAGGGCCGTGATAATTCCTTTAACCCAAAAATGACAAGAATGAATGAAAAGTCGGCCTAATGACCGATTAGTTTTTTTTAGCCGATGAGCGTATCTATGTCGGAGAATTGAAAAAAAATGTGTATCTTTGCACATGCAAATACGGCAATTTGACTGTTGACTAAAACTGACACTACAATGAATGATTTGAAAACATTTATCGGCATCTATCCTGTTTCAAAGACTTTACGATTTGAGTTGAGGCCTATTGGAAAGACCCAAGAGTGGATTGTAAAGAATAAAGTATTGGAATCGGATGAGCAGAAATCCGCCGATTATCCCAAAGTGAAAGCTCTTATAGACGAATATCACAAGGTCTGTATTCATGAATCATTGAAAGATGTATCCTTTGATTGGGCGCCGTTAAAAAAAGCATTAGAAAAGTATCAAAAAGAAAAATCTGATGAAAGCAAAGCCGTTCTTGACAGAGAGCAAACCAATATGCGGAAAAAGGTGGCTGCTGCCATTAAGAGTTTTCAACACTATGAACAATTGACAGCACCGACCCCACAGAAATTAATTGACGATGTGTTTCCGGGTAGATATGAAAGCGAAGCATTGAAATCTTTTAAAAGATTTGCAATCTATTTCAGGGGGTTTCAAGAAAACCGAAATAACATCTATAGTGCCGATGCCATCAGTACAGGTGTACCATACAGACTGGTCCATGAGAATTTCCCTAAATTCATAACAAATAATGAAGTATATAATAATATTAAGGCTAATTGTCCGGAAGTCATAGAACAAGTAGAAACCGAATTGCAGCCATTTCTCAAAGAAATAAGAATAGAGTCTATTTTCAATCTTGATTATTACAATTCACTCCTAACACAAGATGGTATAGACTTCTATAATCAAGTGTTGGGTGGTGTGGCTGAAGAAGGAAAACAGAAGTATCGTGGCATAAATGAATTTTCTAATCTGTATCGTCAGCAACATCCAGAAATGGCAGGAAAGAAGAAGGCATTGACTATGATTCCTCTTTTCAAGCAGATTCTTTCTGACCGAGAAACGCTTTCATATATCCCCCAGCAGATAGAATCAGAGCGTCAATTGGTATCGATGCTAAAACAGTTTCATACGCATATTCTCAACTATGAGTATAATGGCAATAGTGTTAATGTCCTAAGAGCCCTTTCAAGGATGATAAGCAAGGTAGGTGAATATAATCCTGATGGAATCTATATTGCGGCAAAGTCATTAACGGACATCTCACAAGTGCTATATGGCAAATGGAGTGTTCTGTCAGACAAACTATACGACAGTGCTGTCAAGAAATACGGTGAGCCCTCAACAGCCAAAAATAAAAAAAAGATTGATGCCTATGTAAGTAAAGAAGCATATTCTCTTTCGGAAGTTGGTCTTATTGGCGACGTCGGTTTGTCCTCGTACTTCTCGAGTGTTTCACAGTCGATTGAGCAAGTTGATGAAAAATGGGCAAGGTTTATTAGATGGTGTGATAATGATGAAGAACAACTATTCTTAAACAACCCTGAGGGAACTGAACTTGTAAGGGCTCTGCTTGATTCATACATGGATATCCTGCACAGGTGTGGTGTACTGGTAGTATCGGTGGAGAATGACTTGGACAAAGATTTTTACAATGACTTCTTTCCCATCTATGCGGAATTGGAGAATGTCATCATAATATATAATCGTGTGAGGAATTACCTCACAATGAAACCGTATGACACGAAACAATTCAAACTGAACTTCGGTGTTCCTACTTTAGGTGATGGTTGGGATCAGAACAAAGAAAAAGACAACAAGACTATTCTTTTGTTTAAAGGTGGCCTTTCGTATTTGGGGATTATGAACCCATACAATACTCCTAAAATAAAAGAGTGCAAAGTTGATAGTGAGGATACCTATTCAAAGATGGTTTATAAGCTCTTGCCAGGGCCCAACAAGATGCTACCTAAGGTGTTCTTTTCGAAAAAAGGATTGCAATCTTTCTCCCCCTCAGAACATATTCAAGAAATATATAGGAATGGCTCTTTTAAGAAAGGGTCTCCAGACTTTAATCATGAGCGGCTTCACGAACTAATTGACTTTTATAAAGATTCTATTAGCAAACATCCTGACTGGAGCAAATTCGACTTTAAATTCTCACCCACCGAATCTTATGAGGATATTAGTGCCTTCTATGATGAGATTTCAAAGCAAGGATACAAGATTCAATTTATAAACATTTCAGAACAACAAGTCAATGAATGGGTAGCGAATGGGCAACTTTATTTGTTCCAACTTTATAACAAGGACTACGCAGAAGGTGCCCACGGTCGGAAAAACTTGCACACGCTGTATTGGGAGAATCTGTTTACTCCTGAAAACCTCAACAACCTTGTGTTGAAGTTAAATGGGCAGGCAGAATTATTCTATCGTCCATCAAGTATCAAGACTCCAGTCAAACATGTTGTTGGAAGCAAAATGCTTAATCGTAGGGATAAGAGTGGTATGCCTATACCTGAGACTGTTTATAAGAGTCTGTACCAGTATTTCAATGGAAAAAAACTGAAAAGTGAGCTGACTGCTGATGAAATAGCATACATCGACCAGATAGTAGTCAAAGATGTTACCCATGAAATAATAAAAGACAGACGATATACAAAGCCAGAATATTTCTTCCACGTCCCTATCACATTTAATGCTAATGCTGAAGGAAACGAGTATATCAATGAGAAAGTGCTTGATTACATCAAAGACAACCCCGATGTCAATATCATTGGCATTGATCGTGGAGAACGACATTTGATATACCTCACGCTTATCAATCAGCACGGTGAAATCCTGAAACAAAAGACGTTCAATCTAGTTGGCAATTACAACTATCACGCCAAATTGGAGCAAAGAGAAAAAGAACGTGATGCAGCACGAAAGAGCTGGCAAAGCATTGGAAAGATTAAGGACTTGAAAGAAGGTTTTCTGTCGGCTGTCATACATGAAATAGCAGTGATGATGATAGAGAACAATGCCATCGTTGTGCTTGAAGACCTTAATTCTGGATTCAAACGTGGCCGTTTCAAAGTAGAACGTCAGGTTTATCAGAAGTTTGAAAAAATGCTGATTGACAAGTTAAACTATCTCTCATTCAAGGATTGTAAAGCCGATGAGGTAGGAGGTATATTAAGAGGATACCAGTTGGCTCAAAAGCTCACAAGCTTCCAAAAACTTGGTAAGCAAAGTGGATTTTTGTTCTATATCCCAGCTGCATACACATCGAAAATCGACCCTGTGACTGGTTTCGTTAATCACTTCAACTTCAACGATGTTACCAATGCTGAGAAGCGTAAATCTTTCTTTATGAACATGAACCGCATCGAAATGAAGAATGGTGACATTGAGTTTGAATTCGACTATCGCAAGTTCAAGACATATCAAAGTGACTATCGCAATGTTTGGACGGTTAACACTTCTGGTAAACGGATTGTCTTTGATGCTGAAAAAAGGCAGTCAAAGGATTATTATCCCACAAAAGAAATTGTTGCCGCCTTTAAAGATAAGGATATTATCCTTAAAGATGGAATGAACGTAAAATCATTGATTGCCAATATTGAAGCTAATGCTAGAAACGCTTCATTTTTTGGCTCGCTGTTCTATGCTTTCCAGAAAACGTTACAGATGCGAAATAGCAATGCAACGACTGAGGAAGACTATATTTTATCGCCAGTTGTTCACAACGGTAAGCAATTCTGCACAATAGACGAAGTCAACAAAGGCAAGAATGCTGAAGGCAACTGGATTTCCAAACTTCCTGTTGATGCCGATGCCAATGGAGCATACCACATTGCCCTTAAGGGGCTCTATTTGTTAATGAATCCACAAACAAAGAAAATAGAAAATGAAAAATGGTTCAAATTTATGGTCGAAAAGCCCTATATAGAGTTAAAAAATATCGATAATTTCGTATAACATCATATATTCCAATATATTTTTTCACCTATGGTGTTTGAGGATATAAAATTTCTACTATTGTAGATCCACCGCTAACGCTTGACTCATCGCCACCGGGTGTTTGAGGATATAAAATTTCTACTATTGTAGATCAACGTGATTATATCCGTTGTAAAACGATAGGTGTTTGAGGATATAAAATTTCTACTATTGTAGATCCCGCTACGCCATTGTCCGCAGCGTGGAAGAGGTGTTTGAGGATATAAAATTTCTACTATTGTAGATCAGCAGGGTGGGTTCGCTGTAACTCCGCTGTGGTGTTTGAGGATATAAAATTTCTACTATTGTAGATAAACCATGGTGGTATGGGACAGGATGCGGGGGTGTTTGAGGATATAAAATTTCTACTATTGTAGATGGTCTTTGTTGTCTTTTAATATAGGGGGGTGGTGTTTGAGGATATAAAATTTCTACTATTGTAGATCCACGTCTGCCTACATACATCTTTCGCCCTCGGTGTTTGAGGATATAAAATTTCTACTATTGTAGATCACAAAAAATCAGAGACATGAACGGACGATGGTGTTTGAGGATATAAAATTTCTACTATTGTAGATTGTGTTTAACAATCAATTATCTCTGCCTTAGGTGTTTGAGGATATAAAATTTCTACTATTGTAGATAAGTCTCGATATTCTGGCCACTCCGTTGGGGTGTTTGAGGAAATAAAATTTCTACTATTGTAGATTTGCGGAACGGCACGCCCAGCAGGCGGCCAGGTGTTTGAGGATATAAAATTTCTACTATTGTAGATCAAGGTTTCTGTATTCGGTTGATGCGTTTGGGTGTTTGAGGATATAAAATTTCTACTATTGTAGATCCCGACACTTTCCTCAACGACGAGCGGCTGGGGTGTTTGAAGATATTAAATTTCTACTATTGTAGATCGGTGTATAGGTTAACCTGCAACTTGCCATTATTTTTAAAGGAATAAGATTCCGACCTTGTGGATATTCAAAAGTGATATTAGCCGAGGCCATTATGGCGGACTTGAAAATTAAAAAAAAGAAGTTGAAAATTGAAAAGAGTGTTCGCCGAGGAAACAAATAAAATTGAAAAGTGAAAATTGAAAATTGAAAAGAGTGTTCGCAGAGAGACCAATACAAATTGAAAAGTGAAAATTGAAAAATGAAAAAAGGGTTGCCGAGGGAACGAGAAAATTGAAAAGTGAAAATTGAAAAGTGAAAAGAAGGTTTCTGAGAATCCATTGGAGGATATTCTCACCTGAAACCTTTCCTTGCGCATATTGATGCACAAGTAGATAACTATAGACATTAGATTTACTTCAACGTCATTTGCAAACCCTTGTACAGATAGAAGAACGCCTCGGGGTTAGTCTTCTTTAGTTTGTTAAGCTTGGTGTATTCATACTCAGCGATTGTCCAATGAGCTATTTCTGCGTTGTGGGAAGGTGTATATTTCTCAATCTTTGGAAACTATGTCATCAACGAGGCGGCCAGATAGTAGGTCTTGGCGGCAAAAAGGATGGCTTTTTCTATATGGAATGATTCTGAAAAGATGTGGTTGGTCACCTGTTTTATACCTAACAAGAGAGTATCGAAGTCTGTTCCTTTATGGCTGCATCGGAAACAGATGGAGAGAGCATTGTCCATCGTGTCGCTAAGCACATCGTCAACAGAGCAAGACATATTATGGTACAACAATTCTTTTTCAGCTATTCGACTATAGGTTGAGTTGATGGCGAGCAAATCATCGGCCTTGTCGAAGAGGCGTCCGATGTCATACAACTGCTTGATTATCTCCATCCCGCAGCTGTCATGTAGGGAATGCCTATGGTTCGTGGTGCAAAGGCAGTCATCTTGTCGGCAAGGAGATTGTTGTAGTCGGGAACCTTTACCATAACATCAGGCGTTTCGGTGTCGATAAAGTCATTGGCGACAGGTTGGTCAAGAAGTACAGTATAAGGATTCTCCTCGAACAGCACGTCGAGTAGTATGGAGGCCTCCTTGTCTTCTACTACTGAGTGGTAGTAGAATTTGTAATGCTTCGCAGGGATGTCGCCCGTTGAGGCACGTTGTTGGCACTCAAAACGGGTGAATCCATTGCTGTCACAGATTGAATGGAGAATAGCGTCGATGTCGTTGTACCGTGGAGACACTATGATGTGAATGTCTATAGAAAGGCGATGCGGCTTTTGAAACATCAGCATTAGGGCAGTTCCTCCTTTGAAGACAAACGGAAGCGAGGAATTTGCAAGACCTTCGAGCAAAACTAAAGCCCGGATGGCTTTCTCGACCAGAATGCGGTCGGCTTTGTTTTCTTTGGATACCTTGCATATCCAGTCGTGGGTGAAAGAACTTGGTTTTATCATCTCAATAGTCTATTTCATCAAGTATTTCTTCTATCACGGCACGACGGCCACGACGACCGGCATAGCGGAGCATGCGGCTGATATTGACGGCATAGGACGAGCAGGCGTTCTCAAAGATGCGGAGCATCTCTATATTTTGGAACGGAAACATTTTGTCCAAGGCGAGATCCACCAGTATCTTCTCTATCGAAGCCATCGGTATGTCTTCCACTGTGATTACAGGGGCGGCTGTAATCAGGTTGCGCACAACAATGCAACCGTCATAATATGCGAGTTCCTCGTTGAGGTTGCTGCTGAGGACGGTTTTAGGGTATTTGTCGCGAATAGCATAATAAACTGCCTCTCGTGCATCGCGCTCGACATCGACAAAAAACAACTCGGTATTGAGGAGATGATGGACAAATGCATTGACAGCAGAGAAATTCCATTGGCAGTAATCTGCGAACGGAAACTGCTTGCGCATAATACGGGCTATATCCATTGTTTTACGGAAGATGTCGGGAAAGAAAATCTTTTCTTCCCCAAAACGATAACGACCGTGGCCGATTCTATGCAGGATTCCTTTGTCTATTAATGAATGAATACGCCATTTGACGGTTGAAAACGGGATGTCTGGAGAAAAACTGCAGTAGAAATCATCAATATCTCTTATTGTGATTTCTGTTTTGTTTCCCAGTGCATTACGCATCTCCTCTATATGTAAATTATCATACATTATCGTTATATTTGACGATGCAAAGATACGCAAATTTTTGTCAATAGAAAGAAAAAAATGACAAAAGTTTGAAAAATGTATGTGGGGTCTTAACGAGGGTTTATGGACCAATACAAAGTGAAAAGTGAAAAATGAAAAGAGTGTTCGCCAAGGGAGCAATTCAAATTGAAAAGTGAAAATTGAAAAGTGAAAAGGGTGTTCGCCGAGGGAACCAAAAAAATTGAAAAGTGAAAATTGAAAAGAGTGTTCGCAGAGGGAGCAATACAAATTGAAAATTGAAAAGAGTGTTCGCAGAGGGAGCAATACAAATTGAAAAGTGAAAAATGAAAGTTATCCGAGTGGGGCAGCTGACTTTCATCTCTCAACTTTCATTTCCTCAAACTCTCAGTTCTTTAAGGTTCCACGTTGTTGGAGTCGTCAATGTATTATGTCAACCTCAATAGTGTTGGTATTCCGAAAGGCCAGATATGGATATAAGAATTCGTTAATTTGTAAATGTGCTAATTCGTTAATCGATTCACACATTAACACATTCACGCATTCACACGTTCGTAGTTTTTTGTCATATTAAAAAATAGTTGTATTTTTGCACTCAGTTTCAAAAGTAAAAAAAATACACAGTTTTGAAATCAGCATATATTTATGAAACTTATTGACAGAATATTATACATAGACTGAAACGAATCAAGGGGACGCCGGATATTAAAATCATCACGGGAATCCGCCGTTGCGGCAAGTCAAAGCTGCTGCAAGCATTCATTAATTATATTGAGACCACAGAAGACAACGCTAATGTCATTTTCGTTGACTTTACAAGGTTAGAGTTTGAACCACTACGAGAGTATCACGCATTGTATCAGTATGTACAGGAGCGCCATAGGCATGATAAGACAAACTACTTGATGATTGACGAGGTGCAAATGTGCCCAAATTTCGAAATGGCGGTCAACAGCCTTCATTCGAGTGAACAGTATGATATCTATCTCACCGGGTCAAACGCATTCCTGTTGAGTGCAGACCTTGCAACTCTCTTTACCGGCCGACACATAGGGATACCTGTACTACCTTTCAGTTTTAAAGAATTCTGTGCATACTTTGAACCCATAACAGATATACAGAGGTCTTTTGACAGATATGTGACCGAGGGTGGCCTTGCAGGATCATACGTGTATGCCGAAGCAATAGATAAAGAGAACTACATTCGTGAAGTATATTCTACAATACTGACACGTGATTTGACCGAAAAATACAACCTGACCGATACACATGCCCTTACCCAAGTAGCAAACTACCTAATGGATAATATAGGAAACATTACCTCTCCCAACAATGTTTCAAACGGACTAACTGCCAATAGCAATCCAACATCGCATGTCACGGTGCGAAGATACATCCAATATCTATGCAATGCTTTCGTCTTTTATAAAGTAGATCGTTACGATATAAAGGGACAAAAATATTTAGAGTCGCTGAACAAATACTACCTCTCCGATACAGGTTTAAGATATGCCTTGCTTGGAAGAAGAAACATGGATTGGGGACGCGTGTATGAAAACATTGTGTTCTTAGAGTTGAAACGCAGAGGATATGAAGTGTATATAGGCAAACTGTACCAAAAAGAAATTGACTTCGTAATTTTACAAGGAAACGAAAAAGCATATATACAAGTGAGTGATAACATTTCAGAAAAGACAACGTTTGAACGAGAAGCATCACCGCTGCTCAGCATAAAAGATGCATACCCCAAGATAATAATTGCCCGCACTCGTCACGACATGTATGACTATCAAGGGATTAAAATATATGACATTGCAGAATGGTTGATGGAATAAAAAAGGGTGTTCGCCAAAGAACCGAGAAAAGTGAAAATTGAAAAAGGGGGTTGCCGAGGAAACACATAAAATTGAAAATTGAAAAGAGTAATCGCCGAGGAAACAAATAAAATTGAAAAGTGAAAAGTGCAAAGTGAAAAGTGAAAAATGGAGTTGCTGACTATCGGTCGCGACGTTATTCTGCGAAGCGTTCGACATATTGTCCACATCCCTGTCTCACCGTAGCCTGCTACGATTTATGAGTGAAAAACTTGCCGGTATCGGCAAAAATACGTATCTTTGCAACGTTATTTGATTAGAAAATTTGCCGATAGTATGGATTATCTGTCTGTATCTCAATATGCCAGGAAATATGACATCAGTGAACGCACTGCACGTAACTATTGTGCTTTGGGGAAAATTGAAGGTGCTTTCTTGACAGGAAAGACCTGGAATATTCCTGCTGATGCCACCTTGCCACAAAAGCATAAGCCAAAGACTTCACCTTTGCTCTCTCGTCTGAGGGAGGAGAAGGCAAGCAAACTGAAAGGAGGCATCTATCACCACACTCAGATAGACTTCACATACAATTCCAACCACATGGAGGGCAGCCGCCTTACCCAGGAGCAGACTCGCTATATCTTTGAGACAAACACCCTCGGCATCACCACAGAGAACACCCGCATAGACGATATTATTGAGACAATCAACCACTTCCGCTGTATCGACTACATCATTGATCATGCAACTGACAGAATAACAGAGACACATATCAAACAATTGCATCTGATTCTGAAGACCAATACATCTGACAGCCAAAAGGAATGGTTTGCTGTGGGCGAATACAAGCATTTGGCCAACGAAGTGGGAGGCGAAGAGACAGCAAAGCCCGAAGAGGTGCACAGGCGGATGAAGAGTCTGCTTGCAGAGTACAATGCTTTGAAGCAAGTCGATTGTGACGATATACTTGACTTTCATGTACAGATCGAGCGCATCCACCCCTTTCAGGATGGCAACGGTCGCATCGGTAGGCTGTTGACATTATGGCAGTGCCTGCAAAACGGTATCGTGCCGTTTATCATCACTGAAGATTTACGGTTATACTACTATCGGGGCATTCAGAACTGGGGGATCATCAACGGCTATTTGCGCGATACATGTTTGACTGCACAAGATAACTATAAAGACTTGCTGAAATATTTCAGAATCAAGTTTTAGTCATTTGATGTGGCTATATATCTTTGATGATTGAGAATGAGAGAATTTTGATTTCTTTAATCGATTCACACATTAACACATTCATGCATTCTGCTCGAAACAATTACTAATCTGGCATAAACCCTAATTGCCGATTTGGGTTTATTGTTTTGCCATATTCTAAAAAAAGTGTAATTTTGCAGCAAAATTGGATTGCTATGGATGTGTTTGAAATGAAGTTTGCTAAGGTGTACCCATTGCTTATCGCTAAGGCTGAGCGGAAGGGTCGGACGGCTGACGAGGTGTATGAGGTAACCTGTTGGTTGACTGGGTATACAAAGGAGGACCTTAAGGAGCTATTGAATGGCGATTCCACCTATGGGGAGTTTCTGGACAGGGCTCCCAGGATGAATCCCGACCGTTTTAATGTGAGGGGCAAGATATGCGGTGTCCGCATCGAGGAGATCGAAGACCCACTCATGCGGGACCTCCGCATCCTCGACAAACTGGTGGACGACCTGGCCAAAGGAAAACCGGCGTACCGCCGGGGGTAAGAATTAGGCGAACCGCCTGTTGTAATATAAACATGAATTATCATTAATTGTCATGAATTTGTGGTCATTACACGGCAATATAAAAATGTGTTGCAATGAGAATTGAAAAGATTAATAATGCGTTAACGTGTTAATGTGCAAGTCGATTTACGAATTAACGAATTAACACATTCAAGAATTAATAATTATTTGTCATGAATTTATGATCATTACACGGCAATATAAAAATGCGTTGCAATGTGAATTGAAGAGATTAATAATGCGTTAACGTGTTAATGTGTAAGTTGATTTACGAGTTGACGAATCAACACGTTCAAGAATTAATAATTAATTGTCATTAATTTATGGTCATTACACGGCAATTCGTGTTAAAATAACTCAGTTGAAATTATCATGAACGCCCCTTGCAGGGGCAATTTTAAGAGATCACCATCATGAAGAAGTCAAGACTAGGGATGTTTGCCGCCATCCTTTTATTATGCGGCCTGACAGTCTCCTCATGCAAGAGGGCTACAAAGGAGGTTTCCATTCCCATGGAAGAGAACATGACCTATTTTACTCCCATCACGGATGTGGTGCCAGATGCCATTCTGGAGATACGCTATTACAGCACGTATAACTTTGTAGGTGCTCGAGTGGACGGGTATCTGGAGCCGTTGGCACTACTGACCAAGGTGGCTGCCGACAGCTTGCTGGCCGTGAGTGACGACCAGAAACAGCAGGGCTACCGTCTGAAGATTTATGATGCCTATCGCCCGCAGATGGCTGTGGCCCATTTCGTAAGGTGGGCTGAGGACCTGAACGACTCGGCCATGAAGCCGTACTTCTACCTCAATGTGGATAAGTCGGTGCTGTTTAAGGAGGGCTACATTGCCGAGAAGAGCGGACACTCGCGCGGCTCGACAGTGGACCTGACGCTTGTCGACATGTCCACTGGCAAGGAGGTGGACATGGGCGGCGTGTTCGACTGGTTCGGCAGGGAGAGCCACCCAGACTGCGGCGGCAACCCGGAGACCATGGAGTACAGACCCAACGACACCATCACTGCCACACAGTTCCAGAACCGCATGCTGCTTCGTCAGGCCATGCTGCGCCACGGCTTCAAACCACTGCCTGAGGAGTGGTGGCACTTCACACTGGCTAACGAGCCATTCCCCGACACCTATTTCACCTTCCCGGTGAAGAGATGGTAGCAAGACATTGCCCTACCCTTCCCTACCGCCCCACATGCCGGCAAGGTTCCCGCCTGTTTGTGGGGCTTGTTGTGCAAGGAGGGTCTTGCCCGCAAGAAATCTGGCAGGGCATACAATAAAACAGGACGCTTTGCGTTAATAAAACAATAAAAACGCACTAGCGTGAAGTATGACTGATTTTTGCCAGACAGACTCCATGTCGCGCCGTTTCGAGACGCATAGTGGGTTCTGTCGCCACACTGCGATACGCTTGTACGGTGCTAACAACCGAGGCTGTCGGATAATCAGTCGTATATCAATCTAGAGCCAAAAATAAATACAAGTCGACCATGTTAATGACAACTACCCCGACCATTGAAGGTCATCAGATTGTAGAATACCACGGTGTGGTTTTCGGAGAAGTAATAACAGGTATCAATTTCGTGAAGGATTTCTTTGCAGGCATCCGCAATATTGTAGGCGGACGTTCGGGGTCCTATGAAGAGGAGCTGAGCAAGGCCCGTAACAACGCCATATCGGAAATGGAACAGCGGGCTATGCGGTTGGGTGCCAACGCTGTGGTGGGCGTAGATATAGACTACGAGGTGCTTGGCGCAGACAATGGGATGCTGATGGTGTCGGCAACAGGCACTGCAGTGACAATAAGATAAGTTGTTTGTTAAAAGGCTGATACATGAATCAGATTAAAGAGTATATTGAACAGAACAAAGACAGGTTTGTCGAAGAGCTGTTCTCGTTGATACGCATCCCCTCCATCAGTTCCGAGTCGGAGCACAAGGGGGATATGGTGCGTTGCGCTGAGCGTTGGAAGGAGTTGCTGGCAGCCTCGGGCGCAGAGCATTCGGAGTTGATTGAAACCACAGGCAACCCGCTGGTGTATGCCGAGAAGATGGTCGACCCGTCGAAGAAGACCGTGCTGGTATATGGCCACTACGATGTAATGCCAGTGACTCCGTTGGAGTTGTGGCACACAGAGCCTTTTGAACCCGTGGTCAAAGACGGCAAGATTTGGGCCCGAGGAGCCGACGACGACAAGGGGCAGAGCTTTATGCAGGCCAAGGCATTTGAGACCATGATGGCCCTCGGCACGTTGCCCTGCAATGTGAAGTTCCTGCTGGAAGGCGAAGAGGAAATAGGCTCCCCTGCCCTGAAGCTGTGGCTCAAAGCGCCGGAGAACAAAGCGAAACTGAAAGCAGACATCATCTTGGTGAGCGACACCGACATGGTGAGTGCAGAAGTGCCGAGTATCACCACCGGCCTGCGCGGTCTGGTGAAGTTTGAGATGCGGGTGACAGGTCCTGACCATGACCTGCACAGCGGCGACTTCGGCGGCACGGTGTCCAACCCGGTGAATGTGCTGAGTTGGATGATCGGAACCGTGTTGGACAAAGACGGACATATCACCATTCCGGGTTTCTACGACGACGTGCTGGTATGCAGTGCGGAGGAACGTGAGTTGATAAACCGCGCCCCATACAGCGACGAGGAGTACAAGAAGAGTGTTGGAGTGGATGTGCTGCACGGCGAGAAAGGATACACCACGCTGGAGCGCATCGGCATCCGCCCCACTTTCGATGTGTGCGGCATACAGGGCGGCTACAGCGGAGAGGGCTTCAAGACCATTATCCCCTCGGTGGCATGGGCAAAGCTGTCGTTCCGCCTGGTGGCCAACCAAAACCCCGAGCGCATAGCCCGTTTGGTGGAGGCGTATTTCCGAAGCATTGCCCCCGACAGCGTGAAGCTGGAGTTTGTATATTACGAGAAGGGCATGCCATACGTCTGCCCCATCGACCTGCCGGCCTACAAGGCAGCAGAGAAGGCCTTCGGCGACACCTACGGCATGCAGCCTATCCCTGCCCACAGCGGCTGCTCCATCAGCATAGTGAGCGACTTTGAACAGGAGCTGGGGCTGAAGAGCATCCTCCTCGGTTTTGGGTTGGGAGCCGACAACATCCACGCCCCCAACGAGAACTACCGCCTGGACCGCTTCTTCAAGGGCATTGAAACTGCTGTGGCATTCTTCAGCCATTACGCTGAAGCATAACATGAGATAACGATTATTAATAACAAACACACAATACTATGAAAGACGTTAAGGGCTATATTGAAGCCAACAAAGACCGTTTTTTGAATGAACTATTCGAACTGATTCGCATCCCCTCGATCAGTGCCGAAAGCGAACACAAACCCGATATGGTGCGCTGTGCCGAGAAGTGGAAAGCGTTTCTGCTGGAGGCCGGCTGCGACAAGGCTGAAGTGATGCCTTCGGCAGGCAATCCCGTGGTGTATGGCGAGAAAACCATCGACCCCGTCAAGCCTACCGTGCTGGTGTATGGCCACTATGACGTGATGCCTGTGGCCCCCCTCGAGCTGTGGAGGACCAAGCCTTTCGAGCCTGTGGTGAAAGACGGCAAGATATGGGCGCGCGGTGCCGACGACGACAAGGGTCAGAGCTTTATGCAAGCCAAAGCCTTCGAGTTTATGGTGAAGACGAACCAGCTGCCCTGCAATGTGAAGTTCATGCTTGAGGGCGAAGAGGAAATCGGCTCGCCCAGCCTGTATGGCTTTTGCGAGGAACACAAAGAGCTGCTCAAGGCAGACGTGATATTGGTGTGCGACACCAGCATGATTGCCCCCGATGTGCCCAGCATCACCAGCGGCCTGCGTGGTCTCTGCTATTGGGAGGTGGAAGTGACCGGTGCCAACCACGACCTGCACAGCGGCATTTACGGCGGTGCCGTGGCCAACCCCATCAATATCCTCTGCAAGATGATTGCAGGGCTGCACGACGAGAACAACCACATCACCATCCCCGGTTTCTATGACGACGTGCTGGTTATCAGCGACGAGGAACGTGCCCTGATGGCTCAAGCCCCCTTTAACGAAGAGGACTACAAGAGAGACCTTGGCATCAAGGCTGTGCATGGCGAGAAGGGCTACAGCACCAAAGAGCGCACCGGCATCCGTCCTTGCCTCGACATCTGCGGCATTTGGGGTGGACATACCGGCGAAGGCTCGAAGACCGTGCTGCCCAGCAAGGCTTATGCCAAGATATCAACCCGTCTGGTCGCCAACCAGGATTTCAACAAAATCAGCAAACTGTTCCAAGAGTATTTCGAGGGCATTGCTCCCGACTGCGTGCGCGTGAAGGTGACCCCGTGCCATGGCGGTGCCGCATACGTCAGCCCGCTAGAGATGAAGGCTTACCAAGCAGCCGAAAAGGCCATGGAAACCACCTATGGAAAACGCCCCATCCCCACACGCAGCGGCGGAAGCATCCCCATCGTGGCAGGTTTCGAGAAGATCCTCGGCACCAAGAGCATATTGATGGGCTTCGGCCTGGGCAGCGACGACATCCACGCCCCCAACGAGAACTACCCACTCGAGCAGTTCTTCAAAGGCATCGAGACCATCCCCTATTTCTATGAGTATTTTGCACAGTAATCAATTTAATACATGAACATGAAGAAACTTGTTTTTATCGCCCTCCTCTCGTTGGCCATGGCTCCCGCAATGGCACAGCACGGTGGCCACAACTGCGGCAATTGCCCCCACCACAAACAGCACCAGCAGGCAGCTGCATGCTGCGACCAGCAGAAACAGCAGCCCAAGACTATCAACGGTATGGCAGCTGAGATTGTCCAAGCCTTCCCCGAAGCCAAGAGCGTGAAAAAGGAGACCAAATGGACGGTGGTTCTTGATGCCAACAAGAAGGTGATGGGATATGCCGTCTACTCCAAACCTGCCAGCGACGGAATCAAAGGGTACAACGGAGAGACCCCGCTGATGGTGGCACTCGACGCCAAACAGAAAGTGAAATGTGTGATACTGCTTCCCAACAACGAAACCCCGGCATACCTGCAGCGCGTGGCTGATGCCGGACTGCTGAAAGCTTGGGACGGCATGAAGGCAAGCAAGGCTTGCAAGAAGAAAGTCGACACCGTATCGGGTGCCACCTTCTCTTCGCGCAGCATTATCCAGACACTTCAGGCCGCACTGAAAAACATCTAAGATGGTATATTCCATTTTCGAAAACATGGAGCGCTGTACCCCTGAGGAGGTACAGCGCTTGTTACCTCTGGTGCCGGAAGAGCACCAGGCCATTGCACTGAAATTCAAACACACTTTTGGACAGTTTGCCACACTCGAGAGCATCCTGATGCTGAAAGAGCTGTTGGTAGGTAATGGATTGGTGCCAGAAGACGATCCGCTCCACTTCGAATACACCCCCCATGGCAAGCCTTATCTGGTAAACCATCAAGATGTGCACTTCAACATCAGCCACTGTCCCAATGCCATTGCCGTGGCGGTGGACAGCGCACCTATTGGAGTGGATGTGGAAAGATTTGTCACACCGTCAGAATCATTGCTCAACTACTGCCTGAACGAGGAGGAGGTGCAACAAGTAAAACAGTCGGCCTGTCCCGAGCGGACCTTTGCCGCCTTCTGGACGAAGAAAGAGGCCCTCTTCAAGCTCCGTGGCACCGGCATCACGCACGAACTGCGCAATGTGCTGACCCTTCTACAACCCAATGAAAAGTTGGAGACGACCCTGTTTGAAGAGAAGAAATATGCTTTTACTCTGGCTTTGACGACTCACTGACAACAGTGAACTCCAAGTCGGCAAGCTTGAAATAGGTGCCAAGAAAGTCCATATAGCCTACACGCACCATCACGGTCCCCTCCTTCACTTTGGGAGTCAGATAGTACGTGTCGAGTTCGCTGCCTTTGCGCATGTCACAAGCATCTTCGTTCACCACTTTGAGTATGGTGTTGTTTGCGCCGACCTTTTCCAGCTTGACGCGGACAGCGTTTTCCACACCGGTTTTCAGCACCATGCTTTCGGGTTCAAGGATGGTGATACCCTGCTACGCATGTGCCGGCTGAGGCACTGCCACCTGGGCTGTGGGCATCACCTGATACAGCGTATCGTGGGTAGTATGCTCATAGATGGACAGCTGATGATTGAGCGAATCCTGGAGAGTCGGCTCTTGGGCAGAAACCATACAGCCTAAACAAATAAGAGAGATGACGAGGAGTATCTTCTTCATAATAAATGGTTTCATTTTGAAAACATCTTTAGCATCTTGAGTTTCCTCTCCCCTGCTTTACCGGTGTAGGGATGTTCACGAAGCGAAAGGTTGAATCTGTTACTACCCATCAGCACAGTGGAGGGATGGGTGAATTCGCGGAAGCCCCATTCACCATGGTAAGCTCCCATGCCTGAATGTCCTGTGCCATTGAAAGGAACCCCTTGAACCATAAGATGTATGCATACCTCGTTGATGCATCCTCCCCCATACTGTTGGCTACGCATCACACGGCGTGCCCAACGACGATTGCGTGTGAAGAGATACATGGCCAGAGGATGCTCCCGCTCGGCAATGACATTCATGAGCCAATCCACATCGGCATCTTTGAATGGAACTATCGGCAGCAACGGAGAGAACAGCTCCTGCTGCACTATTGGATCGTCTATACCTATAGGATACAGAATTGTTGGGGAATAGCGACGGCTGCTCCTGTCACCTTGGCCTCCCATTACAATGCGGTTGCGATGACTGTCGGCCAGGGCTACGCAACGGTCAAAGGCAGACTCGGTAATCAGTTTGGGGTACGACTCGTTTGTCAGCGGCGAGTCACCTATCTGTTTGGCGAAAGCCATCTTCAATTCCCTGACGAAATCCTCAGCCACCTCTTCGGCGACTGCCACTTGGTTGATATTGATGCAGATCTGTCCAGCATTGCATAGCTTGAAGAAGGCCACTTTGCGTGCAGCATCTTTCAAGTCGGCATCCTTACGCACGACACACCAGTTGCCTGTTTCTCCGCCTAACTCCAATGCCACAGAGGTGAGATTCTTCGCTGCTTCCGCCATCACATGTTTCCCCACTGCTGGCGAGCCAGTGTAGAATATCTTGTCGAATCGTTGTGCCAGACACATGTCAGCCACATCGTGTCCGCCATCAACAAGTGTGACATATTCGGGAGGGAACAACTCGGCGATGAACCGCTTCAACACTGCCGTACATGCAGCCGATTTGCTGCTGGCCTTGATGACAGCAGTGTTGCCACCAGCCAGACTGGCAGTCAGCACCCCGAGAGTGAGGAGGATGGGGAAATTAAAAGGACTGATAATAAGTGTGACACCGTATGGCATCTTGTACACCTTGGTAACGATGCTTGGAAAACACATCAGGCCACTGTAATGGCATTCGGGACGTGCCCAACGCTTTAGTTCCCGGATAGTCTCATTAATCTCAGTAATGGTCGGGAGGATGTCGCACAGATAGCCTTCCACTGTACTCCGGCCAAGGTCTTGCTGCAAGGCCTCTTCAAATTCACGCTCATACGCCAATACCCCCTCTTTTAAACGTTTCAGCTGACTGATCCGCCACTTCACGTCAAGGGTTTCCCCTTCATGGAAATAGGTCCGCTGACGTTCAACTATCTGCCTAATATCTTCACTTGTATAGTTCATGGTATCGCTCTCTTTTATCGTATTATAAATATGGTTCTATGCTGAGGGGCATTCAGGCGTATGGCCCATTCTGGCCTATCGCTCCTGAACCAGTCGCACGCTATGGCCATTGCTTCGTGCAGCAGTAGACAAGGCATAGCCTAACGATTGGATATACACTTCGTATGCAGTTTCCATATCATAAAAACTTCCCGTCCAATAGCATCCATACTCTCCAACCAGTGAGACTTTGTCGCGGTCGCGATAGCCTCCAGTGGGAAGAAAAACCGCACCGGCACCTTCCATCTTTTTCCACTGCTCGATAGTATAAACATTCGTGGAAAACCTTTCACCGATTCCGTATTGGAAAGAACAACCCGATGGCAGTTCCCATTTGTCCGGCAACAGTAGTAGACCATACATCGGGGAACCATCCTCACGAGCATTCTTGATTGTGGCTAATCCGCGTTTGACACTGGCCAGATCGCGATAGGAGAACAGGTACTTCCATTCTTCATACGACATTGTACGCCACACCCGAGGCTTGTCGCCCCCATTGCTGATGGGGTTGTAACGGCCCCAATCGTAATCGGTACCCCTGATATTTTGGTCTTCGATACCATAATAGCTGTTCGTATCTACGATTGTATACGGCATCAGGCCGTTATAACCTGATGTCCCCCAGCCAAACAAGTCTATCCATCCACTATATGTGGTATCCACTAACTCGTTACCGGTGCCGATAACATCATACTGATGAGCAGCAAAACGCCATGTCTTTGTCGATGCTTGATACTGCAAATTACCCTGCGCAAACACCACGGTAGTAGTGTCGCCAATGGAGTAACGGGCATTAATAGCACCAACAGCTGGATAGAAGGGCTTTTCGTGTACCGTTTCCTTTTTCTGGCAGCCCGTCACCAAAAACAAGGCAAGTGGCAATAGCAAAGCGATGTATCTCATAATAATTAATAACGATGATTCAGTTATTATATTGTACTATCCACCATTCATGTGACGGAATGAAAGACTATTCTGGGAAATACTCGGCAAATGAATGGTCGTCGTAAAGTACAACAATTTTTTGAATCCGCTTCTTCGTCATCACATTTACTTGAACAGGTACATCTACCTTGTCAGGATCTTTTGTCGAAATCTCATCAGCCTTAGGCAGTTCATTATTCTTTACTACTTTTTGGGTCACAACAGATTGTTTCTCAGCGGGATTATCGGTAGGAATATGTGGCAGAGGCTTATTCATGTCGTTTGAAGATATATCCTGTTTTCCAGGCTGTTGCATTTTTTCTTTGAGAACAGAATTATTATTGTTCTGAGAAGCTTGTTCTTCTGCAGTAAGAGAGGGCTGCGAAAAAAGATCGTACTCAACTGGTTGAGATTCCGCAGTTTCTTGGTTGATAGCCTGCGGTTGAACAGTTGTCTGCAGTATCTCACTTGGAGAAACATACATTTCGCCTTTCCCAAACATAAGCCAGCTGATATTGATTTCTGGCCATCGCTTCATTACTTTCAAAACAAAATCAAGACTGGGATTATTGCGTCCAGACAATATGTGAGAGATCCCACTTGGTTGAATGCCGATTTCTTCAGCGAACTGCCGTGCCGTAATGTTTTTGGCTTTTAATAATAGATTTATTCTGTCTACCATACCCTAATTATAATTTGATTCTTAATTTAATGATTCACATCTGTAAATAATCCGAAATTATTTGCAAAGATACAACTTTTTTCTGATTCACAGAAATAAATAAAATAAATATTACATCTGTAAATTATTCAGTATATAAATAAATACATAATGTCGCATAGTTTATATTATTGATAATGTGATATTTTATCTATATCAATCAACAGTATAGCCAAATAAACAACATTTACTCATTTATTACTTTATATAATCTAATTTATTTGCAGATATATAGTTTATTATTATATTGAATATATATTAATATGTTTTTGTTTACCTGATTTACATATTTTCCATGGTTTACATTTGTAATATATATGCCACTCGTCCTAAATTTACATTTGTGAGCTAGTTGTACATTTGAGTATGTTTACAATATTAAACAACCAGATAACATGTATTCAATGAAAGAGTGATTCATGATTGAACATTTAAGCCATATCGTTGTTATAAATCAAAATATATCATCACCTACCATAAAAAGGCCATATATGAGAACCAAAAAGTTAAAAGAATCATTGAATATGTATATATATTATTATATAACAATATATTAAACAAGGATTAACAATATACATGCATAGTTTCTAAAATATAATCATACCTATTGTTTCATCCTTAACAACGACACAGTGGCGCAGGTACAATCTCTATAAACACCAATACACCGAACATTACAGTTGCATATCTACTGTTCATCATTCTGACGATACATTGTACTCCTCCCCTGCTCAATTATCGTTCATTGTGGTTCTAATGATTGATGGATAAATGTTCTCTGAACTGATGACAATAAAATCACACTTTAGTTCCACTTTATAAAAAAAAGTTTTTTTTCTTTGTATATATATTTTTTTTCGTATTTTTGTATTGTAATGGTACTAGGTCAGTTAGTTTATAATGCATTAATAATGATTTGATTACATGAGCGAAGAAGTTTCAAAAAATTGGTGGAACAGTTCGAACAGGTGGACATATCTCAAGATTGCATTCTTGAGTTTCACTACTCCATCGAGGGTTTATGAGTTGGCTCATAAGTCGCATTCCGCCAATATAAGAGAGAAAGTCATAAGAGGTCGTCTGATAGATGCTGGGGTATTGGGTATCACTAACTCCGAGGAGTCATCCAATATCGATTTGGATAAAGGTCATATTTGAACGCTATTGATATTGAATTCAATAAACATTATAAATATAGATATAAAATGAAAAAGTCACTTATTGCGCTCTGTTTGGTCATGCTTATCGCCATGGTTGCATCTTCTTGCACCCATCACACTTGCCCGGCTTATCGTGGTTCGATTGCTGAAGTGGTTGAATAAGCATTCTTACAAACAAGACAAATTCAGAAATAATGCCTTAGCCTATATGGCTGAGGCATTATTGTTTCAGATAAACCCAAATCGGTCATTGGGTTGATGCTACTTGAAATCTCCCACGAAGAAATCTCCTATCTTTTATCCCAAATCGGTCGTTAGCCGACTTATCAATCGGGATAACCGCACTCAGCGGATGTCACGCACGACCCACTTGGGTCGTTCAATCTCGGCTCGATATTGCCTGCTTATAGTCTTGTTTTCCGTTATCATATCGAGTAACGATGCTATAACGATACTATAACAATGCAGGATTGAACGGCCCCTCTCCGTAGCGATGGGGGAATCGTTGCCGCTCCACGGCGCAGGGGTAGGCAGAGCAAGGTACGGGGCAGGGTTTATCCCCGTGCATTGCACGATTCTGCAGTTAGACAGTAGGAGTTTTCGGTTTCCTAACGACCGATTTGGGTTTATCTTTGTACGCTCTGTAGCGAAAGTCCCTCCAGGACAATGCGCTATACTGGCATTATGCTTGCCAACCAATCACTCATTAGTTTTTTCGCTTTTCTATTGACCGATTTGGGTTAATATGTGCGATTGGTTTGAATTTGTGCTATATCAGATTCTCCGAAGTAAGTATGAAACTGCTTGTAGAAAGTTTTGGGAAAAGGGAAGCCCCCTTTCTGTCATTTATGCGAATAACAGGAAAGGGGCATAAGGTGTATATTATCGCTTGATAATTGTCTATTGGTTTGAGATAGAACAGATGTGGAGATTCATTTC
>Ga0247611_10000850_pt1 | contig 58830 bp, 82 predicted proteins | sample 177DNAGHGhighgp2_FD_192422 | JGI IMG/M metagenome (GOLD analysis project Ga0247611, IMG submission 192422) | Sheep rumen microbial communities from Palmerston North, Manawatu-Wanganui, New Zealand - 1770 DNA GHGhigh gp2 | ecosystem: Host-associated > Mammals > Digestive system > Stomach > Rumen... | reverse complement strand
AAGATGCAGGCAGGGCTGGCATTCACAGATGCGGACGGGAACAGCTATGCAGGGTTCAAGCGCCGGATCGGTGAGTGGAATTGTATGCACTTTGCGGCTCCATTCTCAACAGAGTATTCGACCCGGCAGTACAGCAACGAGAAGCTCGCCGAATGGGCGAAAAAGAACAACGACGGGTGCGAGATCGATGGACGGCACGTAACCATTTACCAGGCCCAGCAGATGATGCGGAAGATCGAAACGGAAGTCCGGAGGCAGAAGGACACTGCCGTTATGGCGCAGATAGCCGGGGACGATACGCTCCGCAGGGTGTGCCAATCAAGGATCAACGCATTAGTGGCTAAATACGGCCAAATTTCGTCTGTGAGCGGCTTAACTGAGCACCGTAACAGAATGACCGTCGAAGGATTCAAGCCCGTCAAACTGGCCCAGAAAGGGCAATAACGACATTGATACAGAGGAGTGATAGAGAATGTCTTACTACCCCGGAAATCCGGCTATGGAAGAGAGACAGGCCAAGGCAATGGAGCAGATTGCCGTGGGACTTGGAGCCGCAATCAACAGCGTGGGCGCGGCGCTCTGGCGGGAGAAGGGCGACATCGCCGAGGCGGTGGTGAGCCTGGACAGCACGAAGCTTGCCAGTGCCATGAGCATTGAGGCCGTGGGGATCCCCGAGTACGTGGAGGAGAGCGAGCTATCCGGCTATGCGGCGTATGGGCTGACAAGATCGGGCTGGTATGTGTTCGCAAGGATCCCAGCGAAGACGGGTGTGACGGTGACGGCAGACACCACCGTTACGGGCGCGGAAGGTGTGATCAAAACCATCGGCGGGGCCTACATCGATGTGGCGGTGCGGTTTGAGGTGGCGGCACAGAGCCAGGCGGTGGTGGTCAACTGGGGGGACTTCGAGGAAACCTATGTTTTCAAGGCCACGGATTTGGCGGTCAGAAATCTGGACTATCGCACGACCTTCTACATCTATGACATCGCGCCGTTTGCGCGGTGGGAGTGGAAGCTGACCGAGGACGCGAATTTCAAGGCCAATCAGAATTACTACACGAAAGACGGCGATGTTTACACCCTCGCCGAAGTGCAGACCGTGCAGTACAACCTGACCGCCGACGCGACGTTCCAGGCGGACAAGAAATACTATACCCGCGAGGAAGACGTTTACACCGAGGCCACCGTGACCGTTGGTGAAGCCGTGACCGCGAACACCTACTACGAAGCGTCTGACGTGCCTGTTCCCGCAGATACGTATTATGTACACGCCAAGCTGATCTTCGAGGGTATGGCCCGGAATGTGACGTACCAGTTCAACGAGATCGTGGACTGCCCGCAAGAATACATTCTGCCGGAAATCCCGGACGATGGACACGGCGCGTGGTACGAAATCCGGTTGCGTCACTCTGGTAGTTTCAGTTCCACGCTGACCGTTCCGGAGGGCGTGGTGGTGGCTACACAGCACACTCAGGCTGAAACAGAGGGCTTTAATATGGTTGACCTCCATTATCAGGCGATTGATGGGGTTAAAATCTGGCGATTCCTCAACACGCACAGCACCATTCCGACTGCTTAAAGGAGGCAAGCACAGATGGCTGACGAACAGAAAATCAGAATCACCTATGAAAAGCTGAACGAAAAAGGCGAGGTGGACAGAGTTGGTGAGTATACCAACGACGCCGACGCCAAGATCACCGGAAAGCATATCATCAACGTCAAAGCATACTTTGATGAAAACCCCGAAGAGCGTATCCGGCTGGGCTGGACAAAGCATATCTCCTACGATAAGCCGAACGTGGAATACAACAAGCAGACGCAGTTTCTTGTCGTTTCTCAGCGTCAGGTTGATGAATACACCGTAGAAGACGTGTATCATGTAATGGACAAGAGCGAAGAGCAAATGGCGTTTGAAGAAATGCTGGAGCTGGCAGACCGCAGCAGCGGTTTCACTTTCTATTGAGGAGGATGAAGACATGGCAAATTTGGATCTGATGAATGAGATCATGGCCCAGAAGGACGCCGATATCGCCGCGCACGGCACGCCCGAATTGGACGAGGAAACTAAAGAACTGGCATCCAAAAAGAGGTTTACCTTCGACGTGATTACGACCCCGGCTGACCCGCTTCGATAAGCGGAAGGAAAGGAGCGGACTATGTTTGATGTAATCCCTTATACGTCTCCTAAACAGACCGATTGCGGGGCCACCTGTATGCGGATGCTCCTCGGCTATTATGGTATTGACGTGCCTATGGAGCAGTTGATCGAAGAATGTAACACTCGGCTGATCGGGTGCAGCGCCGGAGATCTCAAACGATGCGGAGATAAGCACGGTCTAAACATGATCGCCTATCAGATGGACGCGGACGAAGTGATACAACAGAATCGGCCCTCGATCATCTGGTGGAAATACGGGCACTGGTGCATCTGCTGCGGCCTTAATGAAGACGGCGACGTCGTAATCTGTAACCCTGACCGGGGCCGTTATCACATAAGCAAAGCGGTGTTCCGTTCGTTCTATACGAGGGTTGCCCTGTTCAATGGGGAGCCGTCCAGTTTGCCGGGAACACCGACCACGGCAGAGCGCGTTTCCGAATTGGAAGACGCCGTCGTGGAGCTGGCGGCTATGAGTGCTGAACACGATGACGCTATCGTGGAACTGGCCGACCTGATTGAAGGAGGTAAATAAATATGGCAAAGATCTACTATCGCCGGATTGTTGCTGGGATCATGACCATTGAGGAGGTCTTGCCCCGCTGGCGTGAAGCCGTTCAGGAAATGCTGGACGCGGATAAAGCCGAACAGGGCTAAGGCGAAAAAAAAATATTTTTCTGACGGGTTGCCAAAACCCTGATTTCTGTCCTGTGGGTATTGGAGGGAGAAAAAAAATTTTCCGAAAAACCGGAAAAATACTTCTCCAACTGTCCGTAAGGGAGTGAGAGGGAAAACCCTCCAGAAATCAGGGTGACGGCCCACGTCAGAAAGGCTCAAAATGACTACCAAGATCGACGAAACCCGGCGCAACAAGTTTGGAAACATGGTTATCGGTTCATGGAACAAGAACAGCAATGATTTTGTATGGTTCGCGTTCTGGTGCACACATGTTCCCGGTCGGGAGGGTCAAATGGTGCCAGTGTTCACCAGTGACCACGAGGAAGCTATGCAGTTTGTTTACGCGGACAAGGCCAAGGCCGTAATTGAGCAGATCAACGAAACCTGGCCCGAGATGAAACTGTTTGACGCTCCTGCTGTCTGGATGATGTGCGACACTGGACGGCGCTTGATTCGGGCTATCTTTGGCAAGGCTATGACTTAAATTGGAGCTTACGATGCTTAGAAAGCTGATTGCAAAATGGAAGTACAGACACTTCTGCAAGATTAATGGATACCGATGCGCGGATTGTATATATCATCATTTTGTGTTTGATGGTAGCGTTTTCCGTGGCAATCGGTGCCGACATCCTGCGGCAAGGCTATGGCTTAAATAGGAGATTAAATAACACAAGCCGCATAGTGGATGATGCGGGATAAAAATATCGACCATCCTCGCACCGTGGGGAAGTTGCAATGCTGTCAGCGAGTGCGAGTGAGACCAATAGCCCACGGTTCTAATGGACTATGCGTGATTGCGGAAACACAGATACCGCTAAAAAGAACCTGAGACGCTTGGCATTCTTAACAAAACTAACCCCATATCAGGTATCATGGCAGGCCGGATTCAATGTCCGGTCTGCTTTGGTATATACACTACCCTACCATGCCGGGATATAACTGCATGGGCTTCACGACCGCAGAGCGGCTGCGGATATACAAATTAAAGCGGAATCATGGAGCAGATTACGGAGGTACACATGGATTTTCTGAAAAAGCTGTTTGGTGATGGGCCTTTGACGTTTGAACAGTTTTCGGAAGCTGTGAAAGCGGCCAAGATGAACCTGGTCAACCTTGCCGATGGCGGTTACGTCAGTCAGGCCAAGTTTGATGACAAGGTGAACGGGCTGACGCAACAGGTCACCCAACTGAACGAGCAGATCACGCAGAGGGACAAGGATATGGCTACACTGCGGGGGAATCTCGAAGCAGCGCAGGCTGATGCGAGCAAGCTTCCCGGTGTCCAGCAGTCTCTGTCCGATTTGCAGGCCAAGTACGCGCAGGACAAGACCCAATTCGAGGCAAGCATGGCAAAACAGCGCTATGAATTTGCCGTGAGAGAAAAGGCGAACGGGCTGAAATTCTCCAGCACAGCGGCCAAAAAGGCGTTTGTGCAGGAGGCTATCAGCAAGGATTTCAAAATGGACGGAGATACTCTGCTGGGCTACGAAGATTTCGTGACCAAGTATAAGGCAGATGACCCCGGCGCGTTCGTGCAGGAAACCCCGCCTGCGGATCCCGGCAAGCCCACCCCGCCCACCATCACGCTCCCGGGAAAACATGATAAGCCCTCCGGCGCAAGGCGTTCTTTGGCTGAATTGATGCAGCTCAAGAACGAGCACCCCGACATGGAAATCAACTTCGACGCTTAATCATTTTCAAGAAAGAAAGGATGTTGAACAATGGCTGGCATTTTCGATGCGAAGCATTTTAACGCAGAAGTGTTCCAGAAGTATGTGGAGCGCATTCCCAACCCCCGTCTCACGGAACTTCTCAAGTCCCGCGCTATCCGTCCCCGTCCTGAGCTGGCACAGTCCATGCGTGATCAGGTGGGCGGCAACTACCTGTCTACTCCCCTCAAGGGCCTAATTTCCGGCACTACGCCCATCAACTACGATGGCGTGAACAACATCACTGCCGGCAGCACCGAAACCTATCTGCACTCCCGCGTTGTTGTGGGCCGTGCCGCCGCCTGGAGTGAGCTGGATTTCTCCTATGACCTCACCGGCGAAAACTTCATGGAGAACATCGCCGAACAGGTCAACGACTACTGGAACGAGATCGATCAGGACACCATCGTCTCTGTTCTCAAGGGCATTTTCAACATGACCGGCGCGGCCAACCTCAAGTTTGTCAACGGTCATACCAGCGACATCACCGCCGTCCTGAACAAGGAAGGTGAAACCGGTCTGATGGACGCCACCTCCCTGAACACTGCGATTCAGAAGGCTTCCGGCGACCAGAAGGGCAAGTTTAGCCTCGTTGTCATGCACAGCGCGGTTGCTACCCACCTCGAAAACCTCCAGATCCTCACCTACCGCAAGTTTAACGATGCGGACGGTATGCAGCGCGAGGTTGCTATCGCCGACCTGAACGGCCGTATGGTGCTGGTCGATGACTCTATGCCCACCGAGGTTGACGGCGACAACGTCAAGTACACCACCTATGTTCTGGGCGACGGCGCTATCGAGTACACCGATTGCGGCGCGAAGGTTCCCTACGAAATGGATCGTAACCCTGCGACCAACGGCGGTCAGGATCTTCTGTACAGCCGTCAGCGCAAGTGCTGGGCTCCCTTCGGCATCTCCTTCACCAAGGCGCAGATGGCCTCTAACAGCCCCACCAACGCCGAGCTGGAGAACGGCGCTAACTGGGAGCTGGTCAAGTCCGCTGGCGCTACGACCAAGTACATTGACCACAAGGTCATCCCGATTGCCCGGATCATCTCTCTGGGCTGATGATCAACTGAGAAAGGCGGTTTGACCTATGGCACATACGGCCTATCTAACGTATGACGAATACGTGACTTACGGCGGTTCTGCCAGTCAGACCGCCTTTCCTGCTTTGGAGTTCAAAGCAAGGAAACAGATTGACTATCTGACCGCGAACCGCGTTCAGGGCATGGAAACCGTGCCGGAGGCTGTCAAGCTGTGCATGGTGTGCGTTATGAACATGGAACAGGTCACGGGCGCGGAGGCGCAGGCCACCAATCCGCAGATGACGTCGTTCAATACGGACGGTTACAGCGAATCCTACGGTCATTCACTGAGCGCCGATGATACGGCAAAGCAGATCAAAAAGCAGATCACAGCGATGCTGTACGGCGAAACAGACGATAACGGAGTACCGCTCCTGTACAGGGGGGCGAGGGGATGAAGCTGTGCCAAGATACGCTGACCCTCTTTAATGCGCGTCTGGATCAGGAGCAGGACTGCACTGTCTACGAAAAGACCGTGATCAGCGGCATTTTCTGGTACGGAACCGTGAAAACGGCGGTCGGTGATACCGGGCTGAAATCTGCGAACCAGTTTACCATCCGCATACCCCTCGACGCTGACTTCGGCGGGAAGGTGTACTGCGATCCGGCAAGCTACACCCGCGCGGAGGACGTGAGCGGGTTGTTCACACTGAGGCAGGGTGACGTGATCGTCAAGGGCGCTGTCCCGGATACGATCACATCACCCGCGCAGGCGCACAAGGCTTACCCGGATACGGCATTCACCATACAGGGAGTGACCGATAACCGCAGCGCACCAAACGCTAAACACTGGAGGGTGGTGGGCGCGTAATGGCAACTGTTATCAAGGCAGATTTCCAGTGGAACATTGACCCTCTCAGGGCGGCAGGACTGGAACCGGGCGGGCGTGTACAACAGGCAATCGATAATGCGGTCATCCGCTATTCGATCCCCTATTGCCCGTTTGAGACGGGAACCCTTGCCACAAGTCCGTATCGCGCCTCCCCTCCTGGAGGCGGGCAAGTGATCTACAATACGCCTTATGCGCGGTATCTGTACTACGGTCAGGTCATGGGGCCGAACATCCCCGTTTTTGAGGATGATTCGGGCGTTCCTACGAGGTTCTTTTCCCCGCCCGGTCAGAAGAAACACCTTACAGGTAAAGCCCTCAAGTATAACCAAGACACCAATCCCGAAGCGGGCCCGTTCTGGTTTGAGCGCATGAAAGCGGCCCACGGAAAGGATATCGTGGAGGAGGCGAACCGCGTTGCCAACGGTAAATAATGTAGAGCACCTCCGCAAATGGCTCCGAGGGTGTCCGGCGCTTTTGCCGGAGAATCATTTTCGCGTGGATTATTTGGCTGAGGAACCTATCGAATACTCTTTGATATCGGTTCCGTCCACGATAGCATACCGCAAAAACGTTCTGGGCGAAGACATCCCAAGAAAACAGCAAGTGATGAATTTCATCTTTGCGACCCGGCAGGAATGGGGCGCGGATGAAAGGCAGAACATGGCAAACTTCGGTTTTTATCAGGACGTGATAATGTGGATGATAGAGCAAAATGCGGTGCGAAACTTCCCCCGCATCAATGATGGACGTGTTACGGCTATCAAGCCGACCTTGTCGCAGTATGTACACGCGCCAGGTACGGACAGCGCAAGGTATCAGATCCAGATTGAAGTGTCCTACGAATTGGACTTATAGGGGGATCTGAATGTCATACGCGCGGATTGTAAAAGGCACTCTGTACGCATCCTCTGATTTTGGCGCTATCAGGAATGGTACATGGTACATGACTACGGGTTACTATGACCCCGAAACAGGCAATGTCATGGTAAACCCCGGACTAACGATTGGAGGAAGAAAAATGGCTAAGTATGCACGTGAGCGGGTTATGTTCTTCGGCTCCTGGACGGGCGAAGCAATCCCGGAAAGCGCTTCTTGTGATATCGGCGATTCCACCGGCATCACCAAATGCACTGTCACGCCTGCCACCTTCGGCGAAGCTGCGAATCAGCTTCCCGGCGAATATGTGTTCATCTATGACGGAGACGGCTGGACGCTGAATGGCAATGCTGTCGCCGACATCGCTACCAAGTATGGCCTTGTCATCACTGGTGATCCGGCCAAGGGCGACATCATCGTCGTCACCTATACTGCTGCCGCTGGCGCGTGGGAGGCCCTGGGCAAGGATAACGATGACCTGTCCAAGGAGCTCAACCCCGATGTCGAGACCAGCAAGAACGTTCTCGGCGAGACCACCGTCACCCATTCCGGCTATGAGCCCGAAGTTGGCGTTGATCCGTACTACATCGATCCCTCCCGCAAGATGTATAAGCATCTGGCCGAGGTTGCCATCGAGGAGAAGTACGACGAAGCAAGCGTTCTGGGCTTCTTCGGCGAAGCGCATTTCACCACGGCGAACCCCGAGACCAAGAAGATGACTGGTTTCGTGTTCATCCGTCAGGCGTATTACGTCCCGCAGTCCGTGGGCGGCGATACGTCCGGCTGGGCTATCCCCGTGAACATCTATCCCATCGGTGCTGTCACCAAGAAGAAGATCGTTTACGATATGCCCACCAACGAAGCTACCATCACCGATCTCACCTGATAAGGGGATTGGCGATGCAGGGACGCGGCTACACACAATGGGTGAGCCGCGTCCCTTTCTTTGTGAATCATGAAGGAGGATGAAAACATATGGCTGCTATCCCTTTCCCCCGTCCCAGGAAGATTGAGCCCCAGCAGACCGCGACGCCGGACGGCAAGAATGTGTTCGCCGTTGATGACGGTACGCGGGAGGTCACTTTGGTCAACACCTACGGCAAAGTGATTTGCAAACTGCACTTCCGCACTGGCGAGCTTGCGATCCGTGACAGGTTCAACGCCCTGTCTGAGGATCTTCCCAAAATCGTTGAACCTTTGGAACGGGTGAACCTGAACCCCGATGGAAACACAGACGAAAGTGACGCAGGCTGGGCGACCCTCAAACAGGTTGAGGGCGCGATCAAACAGCGCATCAACGCCCTGCTCGACATGGATGAAGCGGACGAGATTTTCAAGACCCGGAGCCCCTTCTCCAGCATCGGCGGTGTGTTTTTTGTTGAGCACGTGCTCAACGCCATCGGCGAAGCCATCACTGCCCAGATCAAGGAAGAAGCTGCCCTGTCGAGAGCCCGTATCGCTAAATATACCGATGATGTGGCCGGGGATGGGGTGAATAACAATGCTGGGACAACTTCCGAAAACGCTGACAATTAACGGGAAATCATACCAGATTCGGACTGATTTTCGCAATATCCTGCGCATTTTCGAGGCATTCGCAGATAAAGACCTATCCGACAAAGAAAAGATGCTGGTCTGTTTACAGCGCATGTTTATAGACTTCTCAGCCCTCCCTTATGACGATTATAAGGAAGCCTACGAACAGGTGTATTGGTTTATCGGATGCGGCAAGCCGGAGGAAAAACGGCCTCCGGTGCGGACGTTTAATTGGATCAAGGACGAGCCCCTCATGTTCCCTGCTGTCAATAAGGCGGCAGGGCTTGAGGTTCGGGCTACCTCCTATCTCCATTGGTGGACGTTCATGGGCTATTTTGAGTCCATTGATACGGATTCACTGTTCGGCACAGTCCTTTCCATCCGGCAGAAAAAAGCCCGTGGAAAGAAGCTGGAAAAGTACGAACGGGAGTTTATTCAGAACAACAAGGCGCTCATGGCGCTTGATGCTGAGGAAGCAAAGCAACGCACAGCAGAAGAAAAACTGCTTGATATGTTCAATGATTTGGTAGCCGAGAAGGGTGGTGAATAACGTTGGCAAACGGCGCGGATGGTTCGATTGTAATTGATACCCAATTGGATAACACAGGGTTTCAGCGCGGATCACAGCAGATGGAACACGCGGTATCCAGTCTTAACAATTCGGTCAATCAGATAGGACAGAACTTGCAAAGCGCCGTGCAATCCATGAATACTGCCCTCCAAAACATGGGTTCGGCGGCACAGACTGCTGGTTCAAAGTTTACGCAGTACCTCGGAGCAGGCCAGTTTGACAAGGCTATGGGCGAGGCGCAGAGATCCGCGCAGGCACTCGTTTCAGATCTTGTCAGGATCGGTAATGCCGAGATGTCGGGCGTTAAGCCCGGTGCACAGTACGAGGGCCTTGTTGCCAAGATTCAAAACGCCGGAAACGCTTTGAATACGCTCAAGGGCCAGATGGATCAGCTCGCGGCGGTGCGGTTTGATTCGCAGGCAATGATCGACCTCCAGAAGCAGTACGACGAAATGGCTGCTAAGTACGAGGAGGCCAAGGCCAAGCTGAACGAGATGCGCGAGCTCGGATTCGGCGATGAAAACCTGAAATCCTATATCCAGAAGTGTACGGAGATCGAGAACGAGATCGACGCTATCGCCCAGAAGATGATTCAACTGGACGATAGCGGGCAGAGCTTCACCACGGGCGCGGACACGGAAGAGTACCAGAGGCTTTCGCAGAGCTACACGGATATGACAAGGGCGCTGGAGGTGTACAGGCAGGCAGCGGCTCAGATGGAACAGACCAGAGCCCCGGCAGAGGAAGCAGCTCAGGGCGTGGAACAGCTCAACAACACTGTACAGCAGAGTGCGCAGGTTATCAACAGCGCAAACATCGGTTATTCCGCGTTTAAAAGCCATCTGGCGGCGGTTGGACGTGTGGCCCTTACAACTACAAAGGCTCTCGCAAGCATGGCTGTAAAGGGCTTTAAAGCGGTCGGGACGGGTGTCAAAAATGCTATCTCCGCAATCGGTCGGTATATTTCCTCCCTCAAGAATATGCGTAAGCATAACAGTCAGGGTGCGCTGTCCGCGAACGGTCTTGCCCGGGCGCTGGTCAGCATGAAACAGCTTTTGATCGGCAGGATCAAAAGCACGTTCATCTCAACCCTGTTTGAGGGCCTGCGGAACGGTATACAGTCCTTCGCCAAGTATTCGGCGACATTCAACGCGGCCATCTCCGGCATGAAAAACAGCATGACCGGGCTGTCTGGCAATATCGCGGTCTTCGCGGGCAACCTCATCAACACCCTGGCCCCTGCGATCATAACTATAATTGACTGGCTGAGTAAGGCCATGTCGTATATCAACGCCTTTGTTTCCCTGCTGTCCGGCAAGGGCACGTTCACGGTTGCCAAGAAGGGTACTGCGGACTATGCCAAGTCCCTTGACAGCACAAAATCCTCTGCAGGTGGGGCCAGCAAGGCCGTCAAGGAGCTTAAAAATGAGGTCTTCGGTTTTGACGAGCTAAACAAGGCCAGCGGAAGCGGCGACACCGGCAGCGGCGGCGGGAGCGGCGGCAGTGCTGGAGGCGCAGACGATGGTGTCGAGTTTATGGAGAAGAGCATCTCGTCCCTGCCTCCCGCACTGAAATCCTTTATGGATTCCATCAAATCGGCTTTCAAGGCTGGGGAGTTTGAGAAGATTGGCGAAACGCTCGGAAGCGGGCTGAACATCATCACCAATAAAATCTCTACCTGGATCGACCGGATCAGGCCCCTTGCGGTGCTCTGGACTTCCAACATCACCCGCACACTCAATGGGCTTGTAGAGGGTATTGACTGGGAGGGCATTGGCGGTCTGTTCTCGAAGGGCTTCAACCTTTGGATGGAGATCATCGGCGGGTTCCTTAAAGAGTTTGATTTTGAGGAGCTCGGCAAGGGCTTCGCCTCCGGCATGAATGGTCTGTTCAGCGGAATCAACTGGACAAACCTCGGCGAAAACATCGCAAACGGCGTCAAGGGCATCCGCGACACCCTGCACGGCTTCTTCACCGAATTTGACTTCGCGGGACTGGCGCAGGGATTCACCGAAGGGCTGAACAACTGTGTCAGCAATTTGGAGCTTTCCAGCCTGGGTGCAGTGGTCGCCGAAGGTGTGAACGGGATCATCGCAACGCTGAATACGTTCTTCACAACCTTCGATTTCGCATCCCTGGCCGATGAATTGTCCGGGGGTGTCAACGGTCTGTTTGACAATGTCGATTGGGCCCTGCTCGGCGAGACTGTCGGCAAGGGCATTTCCGGCGTCGTAGATCTTATCACTGACACGCTTATTGGTATCAACTGGGTCGGCCTCGGGCAGGACTTGGCGCTCGGAACAAATACATTGTTTGCAAGCATCGACTGGGAAAAACACGCCTCAGATATCAGCGAATCCCTGAAAGGCGTGATCAGTGCGATCAATAAATTCCTCGAAGAAACGGACTGGCAAGCCATCGGTGACGATGCAGCTAAGTTTCTTAGCGGCATTGACTGGGCCGGATTGGTTTCATCCCTGACTGAGGGCATCGGGCTTGCGGTCGGAAGCATCGGAGAACTTATCTGGGGCCTGATCAAACCGGGCTGGGATAGCGTTGTTGGCTGGTGGAATGAAACCATGACCGCAAACGGCGGGGATGTGATCAAAACCCTCCTGGACGGCATCGTCACAGCGCTCACGAACATTGAAACCTGGGTACACGATAACATCATCAAGCCCCTGATCAGCGGACTCGAAAAAGCGCTGGGCCTCGAAGAGGGAACGATTGGTCAAACGGCTACACAGCTGTGGGAGTTTTTCAAAACTTCTGTTGAAACCGCGTGGACTACCATCTCGGGTGCGGTCAGTGAGTTTTTCACTGGCGTATGGCAGAGCATCACAGGCTTCTTTGGTACGCTGGGCGAAACCGCACAAGCGATTTGGAACGGCTTTGTCGAAGGTGTTTCCGCGAAGTGGGAAGAGATCAAGGGCGAAGTATCCAGCATATTCACGGGCGCGTGGGAAACGATCACGGGCTTTTTCGGTACGCTGGGCGAAGTTGCGCAGGCTATCTGGACTGGTTTCGTTGACGGTGTTTCCGCAAAGTGGGAAGAGATCAAGGGCGAGGTTTCCGGTACGCTAACCACCGCGTGGAGTTTGATTACGGGCGCATTCGGCTCCCTGTCTGATATCGCAGGCACTATCTGGGACGGTTTCAGCACAGCCCTGTCTACGGCCTGGACAAACGTATCCGGCGCGGTTACGAAGGTGTTTACGGACGCCTGGGACGCGATCAAAGGCGCTTTCACCAATATTGGAGACGTCGCTACAAACCTCTGGGAGGGCCTTAAAAATGGCCTGACGGAGGGCTGGGAAAAGCTCAAAGACACGATCCTCCAGCCGTTCAGAGATATGTGGGACGCGGTAAAGAAATTCTTCGGCATCGCATCCCCTTCTACGGAAGCGGCATCCATTGGTGACTTCATCCTGAAAGGCTTGTCTCAGGGCTTGCTGGATGGGGTTGCTGCTGTGCTCAAGACGGTTGCTGACGTGTTCGGCAGGATCTGGGACGCGATCAAAGCTATCTTTGGCTTTGGCGGCGGTGAAAGCGAAGAATCCAAAGATTCTAAGCAGGCCGGTGCGGATATCATGTCCGGCCTTTCTGAGGGCGTCAAAGGCAATGAAAACCTTGTAAAGGACGAAATCAAGAAAGCAGCTCAGGAAGCGCTGAAATCCTTTAGAACAGAGTTTGGCCTCCCTGAAAGCGGTTCCGGTGATGCGACCAAAACCAAGGAATTTGGCAAAGGCATCGTTACGGGCATTGCCGCAGGCATCAAGGAAAAAGCCACGGATGCGACGTTCAGCGATTCGGCGAAGAAGGTCTCCTCCGCTGCAGAATCCGCGTTTAAAACGGATATGAGCATCACGGGTTCCAATTCAAACCCCACAGCGGGCAAGTACAAATACATCGGCTGGGCTATTTGTAAGGGCGTTGCAGAGGGCATTGAGGAGAACAAGGGCTGCATCACGACAGCCGTTCAGGACGCCTGTTATCAGGCCCTGCTTGCTGCAGAGGGTTGCCTCGGTATCTCCTCCCCGTCTAAGGTGTTCGCCGAGATCGGCGATTACATGATGCAGGGCATGGCGGTCGGCCTGGAGGACGGCGAGCCTGCTGTCTCGCAGACCATCTCCGATATCGCGGAGTCCATCACAGAAGGCATGGGCGGTCACAGCCTGCAGCTCGGCATGGATTCAGCGGTTACGGGCATGGACGGTGTGGCAGACAAGCTCCTGCTGTTCGTGGATCAGCTTGACGCGGCATCGGCGGCACTCGCCAGAGGGTATCTGCATCAGCCTGCAATCGCAGATGGAAGCTACACACCCCCGAGGACAAGGATCGACACCGCAGACACGTTCGGCGGTATGTCTGACATGATCAACGAAATGCGCAGGCAGGAATCCGGACGGGACGAGTACATGGCCCTGATCCGCGACGAGATCCGGGAAGGTTTCGCGGCGCTCCTGCGCAAGGATCTCTCGGTGGACGGTCGAAGCATGGAACGCTCCCTGAACGGACTGCAGCGTGATCGAGTACGGGCATTCGGAGGTGGCTATTGATGTTTATCAATGATTATTCGACCTCAACAATGGGCGTCTTCCGAATCAATGATATTGACTACGCGCGATACGTTAAGGCAAAAACGGGCCTGAGCTGGTCGCGCGAAAACACGAACGATGAAGACGCGGGACGTGACGCGGGTCTGACGATGCACCCCAACGTCACGTCCCATCAACGGAAACTGGATGTGCGGCTCGGGCCGATGCCCTTTGCGGTCGCACAGCAGTTGGAAGCAGACCTCGAAGCAAACGATTCCGGAATCCGCGTAACATATCCTGACCTGATGGACGGGGTTGTTACGCGGCTTTTCTATAACACTTCGATCAAGAGCGCCATTGAGCAGTTTACCCCTGACGGCGTCATGATCGACGATATCCAATTCTCACTAATCTCAGTAAAGGAGGACACAGTTTAATGCAGACACATCCGGCAAACTGGGACTCCTTACTGGTGTCAAAGCATATTGTCCAGTACAGATTCACGGTCAACGGGATTGAGTACCCCAGCAGCTATATCAAGGGCACACCAACCATCGAAAAGCCCCTGATGCTTGAGCCTGTTATCGGGCGGTGCTGCACGGGCTCCCTGACCGTGATGATCCGCAGGCTCCCGGGCGTCGATATCCCCAAAGCGGCCCCGGTCACCGTTGACTGCAGACTGGCCGCTCCTGACGAATCCGTCATCACAGATTGGATCCCCCAGGGGCGGTATTGGATTACAAAGCGCTCCGGGCACGGTGAGCTTGTGTCGCTCACGTGCCGGGACGCTATGGTGTTCGCTGGTCAGAGCTTCGCGGACAAAACAACGATCCGCACCTGGCCCGCGACCATGTCGGCAGTGCTCACGGATGCTGCGCGGATTATCGGCGTTGAAATCGACGAGCGGACGCAGATTAACACTGGAGCCGGGTACACCATCGCAAAGCCCGGTGTAACGGTGCTGGTGTCTGACGTCCTTTGTGAAATCGCAGCGGCCCACGGCGGCAATTTCATTATGACTGAGCGGGGCAAGCTTCGGCTTGTCCCTTTTCCAACGGTCGCAGAACCAACCTCTCCCGATGTCAAAAAGGAGTACAAAGAGTACACCCCTTATTCCACAGGCCAGAAGACCATCTCCCGCGTGACGCTGAAAAAGCACAACGGCGATAAGTTCACCTACGGCGACGATACCGGGGTGGAGCTGGTGGGAGAATGTGACACGGCTACACAGACAATGGTCAATGAGTTGGGCAGCAGCTTGTCCGGTCGGAGCTTTACGCCTTACCGGATGACCAATGCCTATGTGGATCCCTGCATGGAACTCGGGGACACCATCACAGCGACGTGCGGCGGGCAGTCTCAAACCCTGATAGCCAATTCCATCCTTGCCACGTGCAGCAGCAGTTACACGTGCGAGGTGGAGAACGGCGTCGGTCAGGACGATGAAGAGGAGATCCATTACGAGACCCCACAGGAGGTCAAGCTTGCGCGGGCAAGCAGTATGGGCTACCGCAACGGCGAGGCCATCGCCGATGCGGAAGAAAAGATCAAGCGATTTCAGACCGCTATTGAGCAGACAGACCACAAGATCAGCCTGATTGCGACCGAAACAGACCTCGAAACCGCTGAAACGGTCGGGATGTCGCTGTTTGAGATCACAGCCCAGGATATATCCTCCATCGTTAAACAGAGCGGTACGGTCACTGCGGAATTTAGCAAAGACGTAGACTACAAGGCCGGTGACAGGGTTCTGTACAACGGGACGGCCTACCGATTCAAAGAAGATCATGATAAAGGTGATTGGATCGGAACGGACGTCGAGGTTGTATCAGATTTGCAAAGCCAGATCAGCCAAACCGCGACAGACCTGACCTCTGAAATCATAAGAGCTACGACAGTAGAAGGAACCTTGACAACCAATGTCTCGGTCATAAAACAGACTGCAGATTCTGTCAGCGCGGAAGTCAGAGCGGCACGGGACGGGAAAACCGACCTGAAATCAAGGATTGACGCAGAGGCCGGAAAGATTGCGCTGGTGGTCAGCAGCGGGACGGGCGGGAACACTGTCAACACGGCAAGCATCATCGCGGCGATCAACGGCGGGACAGGCCATTCTGAGGTCGCCATTGAGGCAAGTAAAGTGCTGATTAGTGGGGAAACCACAGTCAGCGGAATGTTTACGATTGGTGACGGCGGGGCCCTCCGGGTGCTGAAAAGCGCTATGATCGGCTCCGGCGACAACTACATAACGATAGGCAACGGTTCTGTTTTTGCTCAAAACTTCACGACCAAAGGCGGCGGCTATGTCAGGATCCCAGATGCGAGCGGTGCATATTACGACCTGAAAACCAATCTGATAAAGAACCTTTTCAAGGATGCCACGGTCAACGGCAATACACTGACCTTAACCCGTGTGGATGGTACAAAGGTGGATTTTAGTAAAGCCGCTCCGACAACGAACATTAGCGGTAGTTGGAGCGGCAATACTTTCAATGTTACCGCAGACCCGAACGGCACAGCAACCGTAACAGTCACGATCACAGCCGAAGAAGTGGGCTGGACTTATGAAACTGATGAACAGGTAGCAGCATACGGAAACGAAATCCGCGTTAATGAAGGAACTACGCGGGTACTTACACTTCCGCTGACTTTCCCCTCCATCACTGTTTCCCCAGTCCTAACGGCATCAGGCGGTACACCCAGCGCCACAGGCACAATCAGAGCCTATGGCCCTGAATCTGGAGGCAGTAAATACGAGGTTGACAGCACAACCGTTCATCTCCAGCAGTACAACGGGTACGTATACCTGACATCCAATAATAACACCCCGACGATTGGAACAAACGTGCTTGCGAGGCAAGCCCTTCCGGCACAGCGCACAGTGTCAAGTGTGGTCATGGCTGGAAATCCTCAAAGGAGCGGGGCTGTCTGGAACGATACAGCCACAGTCAGCCTCAGTGACGGCACTTCCTCATCAAAAAGCGCAGACGTGACTGACATCTATACTGCAGGTTGGACGGACGCAGTTGCCAGCATGTACCTTATCCCCACGGTTAATTCAGATATCAGCGAGGCAAAAACGGTAAGGATGTACGCGAAGCGGACACCCACTGCTGTTGCAGACGTGATCGATGATGTGACACTGACACCGCAGGCGGCTACACAGAGGACGGTGTCGGCACTGTCAAAGGTCACACTGGCCGAAACGGATACGGGGGAATCGACCCACACGGTTACAGTCACCTACGACAACGGGGAAACTGATACCGCCAGTGTAACGGTGGACGCGAGCAACATCCCCAGCCCAAGCAGCGGGTCAATCTCTATTTATGGAACCGACCAAGGCGACCCGGATAGCGACGTGAACCCCGGAACGATCACAGCCAGGGCAACAGGCAGGGCGACGAAATCAGCAAGTCTGTACATCACACAGGGTTCGTGGAAATCTGACAACACTTGTGCTGTAAACATCCGTCTTGGCAGTAACAGTGGAACGCTTATCGCTCGTATGTGGATTACCGGGCCGTCAGGCGGTGGCGGCGGTGAAGGTGGCGGCGGCGACAGTGGCAACGTACTGTACAATGTGCCCAGCGGTTCCACCGTAAACGTCGGTGCTGCTGGAACACAATATGCGACGGCCAATTATGACTATGAGTGGATCCCCGTCGCTTACACGCCATCAGGTGGATCACAGCTCAAGGGCTTCATGATGTCCAAATTTGTTGTCGGAACCAATGCCTATAAGGGAACCGGCACTATCAAATCCGGATGTAAAAACGGCATTACAAATGCCTCACTTATTATCCTGAACGGAACAACGACTGTTAAATCAAGCGACGGGAAGACCATCAGACTGAGATCCACGCCCAATACATAAGCACTCACAGCAATACACCATTCCGTCAAAATCAAAAAGGAGGAACACCCACTATGGCCACCAACGAAACCAGCAACACTATCCAGGCAGTTATCAACACTCTCAACCTGATCACGGTATCCGGCAAGCAGAATATGGACAGACTGCTTGGCAGTATCGTCGCGCTTGAGGGCGTCATCAAACAGCTTGAGGTTGTAAAGGAGGCCCAGGAGGAATGAGTACAAGCATTGCGGATAAAATCAAGAAAACGGTTGATCTGCAACGCGGCGTAGACTTGCACCAGCTCGGGCGGTTCTTCGGCAGTGATGAGACGCTGGGGCATGAGTTTATCATCACGATCCTCGACGGCGGCGAGCCCGTAGACCTCACGGGCGCAACCATCGCCGGGTATTTCTTCAAGCCGGATGGGCTGGTCGAGCCCATCCTCGGTGAGGAGAATACCAGTGTTGACGGGAACACCGTAACGGTCAGGCTGACTGCGCCGTGTTACACTGCGACCGGGCGTTTCACCTTCACCATTCGGGCGAACCACAACGGCGTGATCCACACGATCTACTACGCGACGGGCACGGTGACGAAAAGCTACACGGACGAGGCGAACACGAGCGGGGTTGTCAAGACGCTGGACGAGATCAATGCAGAGATCCTGGCCTTGCAGGACAAAGTGGACGCAGTGGCTGCAAGCATTCCCGCCGAGTACAGCGATATGGTATCCCACGTTGCGGAGATGTTCAGCGAGTCCAAGGCATATACAACCGGACAGTATGTCTGGAACGGATCGAAGCTGTATCAATTCAATGCGGACCATGCTGCCGGTGAGTGGATCGGTACGGATGCGGATGAGACAAATCTGGCTGACAGTGTTGTTGATCTGGACAGCAAAACAGATTCCATGTCGAATATGCTCTATTCGCATTATACAGAGCTGTCGCAGATCGGTGTAAGAAAGGGCTTCGCCATCTCCACCGCAGGACGGTATTCCACAAATTCCACCATAGCCGTCAGCGGTTACGGCGGTGAACTAACACCAACGATACAAGCCGGAGATACGATCACCATTGCGGAAGGGTATCTGTTCAGATACGCCATTTGGACGGTTCCGGTTTATGGCAATACGAATACCGACTACAAAATCTTCCATAGCCCCGAGATTGCCGGCCCAGCAACGGTGACCGTGTCCAAAACCGGATATCTAATTTTCAGTATATGGTACAGCGATAAGAGGACTATCCCTAACGATCTTACTGCGGAGGAAATCGCTGACGCTGCCACCGACTGCTATGTGCTTGCCGGCCCCAGGCTTGATCAGATCGCTAACAAAATTGCTGATATAGAGAAGGAACATCTCAAGCAAAGAGTCTATTCGGCTCATACCACAGTGTTTGAAGCCCAGAAAGCCATCGCGGATGACTGGCACTTCCCGCTCATCAACATTTCCAATGAATTGGGGCTTGGCTCAAAGCACCAGATCCCCGGAACAGCCAAGACTTGGAATACTTCTGGAACTACTGACCTTACTCAGAGAGGCACATGGATGTCAGACGCGATTCACCCCTTCCGCGGAGAGGGCCTTGTGGATATGTTTGGGCGAGCCATAGCGAATCAACTGGCTTTGATTTCTCCATCCTATCATGACGGACCGGGAGAAACCAGCCCGAGCTATTGGGCGGGGAAAAGGCTGCTCTGGATGGGCACAAGTATTCCGGCTGGTTCTGACCCGGATGCGGGGAGCGGAACCGGGGCGACTTATCCTTCCCTTGTGGCTACACAGCTTGGGGCCACGGCAATCAACATCGCAAGAGGCTCTTCCATGCTGCGTATCGCTTCTTCCACAGGAGGTTATCACGGTGTATCTTTAGGCCACTTCCTGCGCTCCCTTACGCGCATGAACGCCGAAGCGACTGTGCTTGCGGATAATTGGGACGATATTAAGGCCGCCTTCGGATCGTCCGCGCCGTCCTCTTTGTACAATTATTATCCGGACGGCAAGGGAGGAGTCGAGGATTTCACCTATGTCGATGTCATGCAGAGGAACTCCTTCGAAACCCTCCTGAAGCCCTACCTCGACGGCACCAACCCGGCCCCGGACCTGTACGTGATCGATCACGGCCACAATGATACGGCGAACGGCATTGACGGTGAGCGGGATTTCTGGATCGCGCCGACCGCGGAGAACATCGCCGCGGGGATCCTGGCGGAAGACAGCTACATGACCGCGAACGATTACGCCAATCTGAAACTGGCTCTGAACAATGATCTTTCCGGGATTACGGATTTGCCGAGTTTCGCTGCCAGCCTCAACCGGAACTGCTTTCAGGGAGCCTGTAACTTCCTGATTACCTTGATCCTGCGGTACAAGCCCTATGCCCGGATCGTGCTTATCAGCAACTACGACTGATCAGAAGGTGACTTATGAAAATCAAAGTCTTGATCACCCGGTTTGAGAACGCGAAGCACTTTACCTGTGATATCAACGACGTTGTCGAGGTTGACTTTGAAGAATATGTCGCCGCCGTTGTCGCCTCAGAATTGGCCTCTGGCGGTCTGGAGGGGTGTAAGGCGCAAGCTATCGCGGCACGAACGTTCGCCGTTCACAAGGGCGTCCTGCGCGGGCGGGCGATATCCGATTCGTCAGCGGTCGCCCAGGCTTACCGGGCCAGCAGATACGATGCGGACAAGTATCCCATCCCGCTCCAGGCGGCAAGGGAGACAGCCGGACAAGTGCTGACCTATAACGGCAAAGTGATCGATGCGGTGTACAGTTCAAGCAACGGCGGGAGAACAGTATCATCACAGGAGCACTGGGGAAACATTCTCCCCTATCTCATCGCCCAGCCCGATCCGTGGGACGCTGCAACAGGTCAGCCTAAAACCGGTCACGGCGTAGGCATGAGCCAAGTGGGAGCACGATATGCTGCACAGACGGGGGTGTCTCACAAAGACATCCTCGCCTTTTATTATCCAGGTGCAGTGATCACTAACAATTATGGGGAGGCGGTGATTCCAGTGAATGACAAAGTCCAAGCCGTAATCGATCTGGCAAAAAGCAAGCTCGGAGACCCGTATGTGTACGGCGCTTCCGGGCAACAGTGCAAGCCGAACGTGCGCAGGCAGTACGCAGGATACCACCCTGAGTACAAAGATAAGATCTACAAGGCTTGTCCGGTTCTGAGCGGCAGGCAGTCCACCTGTTCAGGCTGTAAGTGGGATGGCCATTTGTGCTATGACTGCAGAGGGTTTACCTCCTATGTGCTGAAACAGGCTGCAGGAATCAAGCTGGAGGGTGGCGGGGCAACCAGCCAGTACAACACAAATTCCAACTGGGATGCCAAGGGCGAAATCTCCGGAATGCCGAACGTGGTCTGCTGCGTCTTCAAACGCAAAGGCGAGAAGATGGGCCATACGGGGCTACACATCGGAGACGGGAAGATCATCCACTGCAGCACCACGGTCAAGGAGGGCTCAACGAGTGACGCCTCCTGGACGCACTATGGCGTCCCAGCGGGACTGTATACCAATCAAGAGATCAAGAGTAAGGGAGTGGTAGCCTTGAAAGCGACACTGAGGCGCGGATCAAAAGGTGATGCCGTGCGGGAATTACAACTGGCTCTGTATCATCTGGATCATGAGAATCTGATGGTGGATGGCATCTTCGGTGGCAAAACTGAGGCGGCTGTCAGGGATTTTCAGGAGAAATGCGGGCTTGCGGTTGACGGCGTCGTGGGGCCGAAAACATGGGCCGCAATCGCGGAAATGCTGCAATCAATCGGTATTGTTGACCTGGTCAAGATCGACGATGCGGAGGAAAAGAAGCCCGCCGAAAACCCGAACGGTTATGTCCTGGATGACGGACAGCCCACAATCGAAAATAAGCCTGTCGTGCTGACGTATCCCGCAGGGCAGAAGATCACCCTTGACCCGGTCACAGCGGCTGATATCGCGGCTAAAATCGCCGAAAAAGCGGGGCAAAACCCGGTTGAAATCATTGCAGGCGTTGGCTGTACGGTGACGCTTACAGCTGTAGGCGCGATGAACATCTATCAGCAGATGCAAGATGCCTGGGGGGTGAAGAGCTGATGTGGTATCAAATCTTGGCCCTGATCGGCATTCCGAGCATCGTCACGGCCCTGCTGAATTATTTTGAACGTAAGGCAATTCGGAAGGAAACAGCAAAGGCAAAATCACAGGACAAGACGGATGCTCTTGCCCTCGGGGTGCAGGCGCTTCTCAGGGCCCAAATGATAGCTGACTACAATCATTACAGTGAAAAGGGCTGGGCTCCCATATATGCCCGAGACAATTTTGAAAACTGCTGGAAACAATACGAGGCATTAGGCAAGAACGGTGTAATGCGTGACATCCATGATAAATTTATGGCGTTGCCTACGAGCAGAAAGGAGAATAACGATGACTAAGCAGGAATGGGTTAGGAAGATTACATCAAGGAAGTTCTGGTTGGCGATTGCGGGACTGGTGGCTGGCATTGTGAAATTCATGCAGAACCCGACAACGGACGCGCAAGCGATTTCTGGCCTGATTCTGTCCTTCGGATCGGTGGTTGCTTACATCATCGGCGAGGGCCTGGTCGATGCCGCGCGGGCGACGGATACGCCTGACGGTGATTGGACGAGCGGTTATCTGGTCGCCGGGGTGAATAAAGATCATCCTCCCGAAGCCGTCACCACGACCAGCACCGAAACCGAAGCCGAGGAGGTCGAAGATGAAGAAGACAAGGAAAGCTACACGGACGAAGATGCCGAAGACGATGACCTGAAATAAGGAAAGGAGGAATAGCACGTGGCAAACTATGTGGATCAAATCAACCTCAACGGGGTAAATGCTGATATCAAAGGCTGTGACTACTATGAAGGGTGCAACCTCGCTGAGAAATTTGCCGATGAAATCGCCGGATATTCCGATGTGTGGGCATGGATCAAAGCCCGTATTCACGCAAAAAATTACAGCAAGATTCATGTTGGAGACTACATCCCACTTGAGGCTGGTGGTCTTAACTACAACGCCACAATCATGGGAATTAACACCTATAAGGGAATGGGGTCTATCCAGACCTATGACCACATCGATTTCACCCTGGGGAGATGGATGAAATCAGCAGTGCGCATCAGTTACGGCAGATATATTGGTTTCGCCCCCACCTATTCATTCACAGGTGATGGAAGCAAAGTGGCATTCATCCTTGCTGATGCGATTGTCGAAATTGCAAAGGTTACAGTGGGAGGCACAGTTACAAAGGAGTACACGTATGATGCCTCAACGAAAACCGTTACGTTCAACAGCGCTCCCGCCGCCGATGCAGCTATTGTTGTCACAGCCAAAGGCAGTGAGTACCCGTGGCTGGTTTCCCCCGGGTATGCTTTTTGTAATTCACTTAAAATCAACACTCCCGGTTATCAGTTGAAAGCAGATGGTTCTGCTGCGGTTGAAGTGGTGGATTACACAGAGGGCGGCGTTTACTACTACCTCCCGGATGAGCTCAAAGCAGTGATCGCCGAAAAGCTTGCGTATATTCCGAAGCGCTTTAGCAGTGGGGACACGCTGCCAACGGAAAACACGGGGGCCGGGTGGACAAACATCGGCAAGATTTGGATCCCTACAGAAATGGAAATGCTCGGCCAGTACAGAGGGTCTAATAAGTATGAATCCCGGGCAGATGTACAGTACCCGTTGTTCATCGGTCAGGCGAAATGGCGTGCTCCACGTACTACCAGCTTTAGTGGGCAGTGGGTTCTCACTCCGAGCGACACAGAGGGGAGCTTTGATTTCTTTGCGAATGATGGGGCTCTTTCTTCCAGCACCACTAATCATGCCTCAAATTCAAAGGCAATTACTCCCTGCTTCCGCATTTCTCAGTGGTAATCACTCCAAGGCTCCCGTTTCGGCGGGAGCCTTTTTTTTGTCTTACAGAACAATGTAAGATTGTTCTTACATCGTCTTACTTTGATTGGTTTGTAAGAAAAGCCCCAAAATCGGTCTTACATTGAATTTTGAATGTAAGATAAATGTAAGAACAGACATAATGCCCCAAAACCCTTATAATATCTATATTTTCTATATATTTCTTACATTCTTATATTATTTATATAATAGAGTATATAAATAGGCGCGTTAGGGCGCGCACGTAGCGCACGTAGCGCCTGATGCGCCCACATTGCGCATGTATATACGCGCGTGCGCGCGTAAGTAAGACGGGTGGTTCTGAGCACAAAAAAAAGGACGCGCTGGTTTGCGCATCCTCACAGCCTGTCACCATCTGGCATGACAAAATATGATTCATACTTGACACCCATCTTCTCGGCGAACAGCAACAGCTCCTCTTCGCCGAAGTTGTTCCGCTCCAGCTTCTGGCTCAGATTCTGCCGGGATTGCCCGGTCAGCTCTGCAAGCTGTGACACGGTCATACCTTGGCGTTTCAGGATCACTCTGATTTTTTCGGCAGTGGACAATTCCATAAATTCACCTCCTCGTCTGGGATGATACCATAAAGCTGTTTGGATTGTCAACCGAAACATTGACACCGGAAAATATTTCTTGAAAAAGTCAGAAATAAATTGCAATTGTGCATTGACAAGTGCAAGAAAATCGTTTACAATGTCTTTGCAAGGTTGATTTAGCAACCGAACAACATCAACTTTAGGAGGATGTATCATGGATATCAAGAAAAAGCTGGAAGTCATGGCGCAGATCGAAGCGGCGAACAAGCGCCACCTGGAACAGTGGAAGCAGGAGGAGGCCCAGAAGATGCTTGCGGTGTTCGTGGACGTGTACGGCTCCGGACTGGTCAAAGCTGTCCGTGTAAAGGATGATCTTGACGAGTTTTACAGCTTCCTGGACTGCACCACGATTGACATGCCGACCCGCTGGATCGGAGGCAAGGAATTTGTGGTCATCTGTGATGACGAGGCCCTTTTCCGAAACGGATACAAGCCCTCCGCGTACAACGGCAACGAACGTATGCTGGTTGGCAATCTGCTCATCGTCGCTGACGCAGGCGGCGGGGAGGTCAGGGGCCTGACCTGGGATGAGGTCGTGCACATCATGAGTCGCATAAGGGGTTTCAGCAGGACAGAGCCGGACGGAAGCACAAGCACCTGGGTAGGGTTGATCGACGTAACGTACACGCAGGATGAGGGGAATCATTGATCCCCTCTTTTTTTATGCCCTGAGATCCTCGTCTCCTTGCGTGTGTAGCCGCGTTCCTCCGCTCCCTCACGTAAACTGTCAGCTTGCCAATAGCAAAAACTAATTTCCGTTAGCAAGAAAAAAGTTTGCAAAAGTGCTTGACAGATGCAAGAAAATCGTTTACAATGTCCACGTAAGCGACCACGGGCCAGCCGGGGAGCCCTTAATCCCCCGGCAGAAAGAGAGGGACATCATGTATCAGATCAAGCACCTCACCTTCGACGTCGCGGACATGAAAGAAGCTGCCCGCAAGCACCTGGAATCCTGCATGGCCTATATCACAGCTTACAAGCAGAGCAACAAGGACTACGAGCTCAAGTACGCGGCCGTTGACTTCGGCAAAGCAATGGTTTGGCTGGACATGCTCGAAGATATCGGTATCGCCTTTAACTCCGAAGACGAGCACATCGAAACAATGCTTGAGATCGCATCGGAGAACGGATTGGAGTAAAAGGAGGAGGACGCCATGAAGCGCCTGGACAGAACACTTGCGAGGGAAATCAAAGCAGCCAACGGTGACGGAAGCAGGGAAGCTAAATTCTCCCTGCTCCACAAGATCGATGACGCGGTGAAGGACTTCTCTACGCCTAACGTCATCCGGGATTTCGACCAGCTTCTCGTGAAGCACGGCAGGGCTGTCACTGCTATCTGCATCGCCGCTACCATCTGGGAGCGTCGGGAGCGCCTGGAGGGTTGGCAACTGACTTGGGCGCAGGAGGTGATTGACCTCTGGACTACCAAACCAAAGACGGAAAACGGGATCGGCAGGGCCTATATCGATGACGGTCTGCACCCCACCCGCATCTGCGAGTATGCCGGACAGTTTATCCGGCTCAATTCCGAAGACTGAAAGGAGCATCGATCATGGTAGAGTATTCGGTTATTCTGAAACGGTTCCCCGGATCCTCCCGCCCGGATGTCTGCATCTTCCGGGACGAAGATCGAGAAAAAGCTATCCGGGAGATGAAGAAGTATGTTGACCGGAACGGGTTTTCGATCTACGACAGTGACGGGCATTTCACCATCGCCAGTGTTCATCTGGTAGCCAAGGAGCCTATCGTAGGTGCTCCCGTTCTCAGTGAAATTGCGTATCACGATCTTTTTGATTATCTGGGCAACCGCAAGCCGGATCCGGCTGCGGACTGGTGACAAGGAGGCACGCATCATGAGGCACAAGCGCACGTACATCTGGGCCTATCTGGACGGCAAGAAGCTGGTGGAAGTGATTCAGGCCGCGCTGGATAACAACATGACAGTCGATGAGGTCAAGGAGTTGCTGATCAGGGAGAACCCCGGGCACGAGGTCACCTTCAAGATCGTCAGGAAGTAAAAAGAGAGCTACACAAGAAAACAGGCCGGGATGCTATCAAGCGTCCTGGCCTGTTTCAATGATGATCATGAACACGGTTCCGAAGATCGTAATGCCTTTGGGTTCGTGCCTGATCGCTATGGTGGAGCATTGAGTGCTGTGTACGAACCCGTCACTGTCCTCTATGTCGAGGTTTTCCACGGTGTCGAGGGTCACTGTGTTACTGTCTGAGGTGTAATTGTATACAATCTTGATATGATCGTCGTACACAAACACCGCGTTGACGAAGGTCTGTATCAGGCGTTTCTGGCAGGCGCGGTCGTTGATGTCCGCGTCTCGGAATGCCCGCAGGAAGAATGCGATATGGTCTCTGGTCAGCCGGAATCCGGATGCAAGCTCCAGCTCGGCCATAGAGGCCGTTATTTGGGCTTTCTGTGCGTTTAATTCATCAAGGCGGGATTTTATACGGTCGTTGAATGCCCCCGCCTCAATGGCGCTAATAAGGCGGTCTATGGACGTGTTCACAGTGGCAAGCTCTTTCTCAAGCATGTCTTTCTGATCCACGTTCCCGTTGGTCGCGGTGTAATACTCGTAGGTCTTATCCGCTATCCAGTCCAGCAGCTCGTCATCCTCCAGCAGTTTTCGTGTGGCCTCAAGCACTCTTTTTTCGATCCAGTCCTGCCTGACCGGGCGCTTGTCGCAGATCTTCTTTTTGCGGTGGCCGACGCATGAATAATAGCTGTGTTTGGCCCCGGTATGTGAGATGCCGGACTCACCAATCATCGGGGAACCGCATTTCCCGCAGAAGATCTTATCCGTCAGGATATAATCCTGATGCGTCCAGGTGTGGGACGGGGCTCTCCTGTTCACTTTCATAAGCTCCTGCACCCTATCAAAGAGATCCTTGTCTATGATGGCCGGTACACCGTCTTCAACACGCACAAGATCCTTGAAGATGTACAGGCCGATGTACTTCTCGTTGTGCAACAGTCTCGCAAGGCTGGACTTGGAAAAGGGCTGTTTCCTCGTAGTCCGGATGCCCTGCTCGTTTAGCCAGGTGATGATCTCCGTTTCTGTTGATCCTTCTGCGTACAGCTCGAATATCTGCTTGACGATAGGCGCGGTGTCCGGGTTGATTACGAACCGCTTGGTCTCCGGATCCACGCTGTACCCCAGGGGCCTCGTCCCTCCTATGCAGTGTAGCTTTCTCGCCGATTCAAGCTGTCCGCGCCTGATGTTCGTCGCGAGCTGGAGGGAATAGTATTCAGCCATTCCCTCCAGCACACTTTCCAGAATGACGGACTCCGCGCTGTCTGGGAGGTTTTCGGCAACATACTCGATGCGGACGCCGTTTTTCTTGCACCGATGTTTGTTGAAAGCGATGTCCTCCCGGTTGCGTCCGATCCGGTCAACCTTCCATGTGATGATCACGTCAAACTGCTTTTTGTCTGTGTCTGAAAGCATCTGCTGGAAAGCGTCGCGGTTGTCATTCCTTCCGGTCTGTGCCCGGTCGCAGTATTCTTTTATGACTGTGTATCCGTGTTTTTCCGCATACGCATGTCCTGCTGCAAGTTGGCCCTCAATAGACTGCTCGGTCTGGGAGTGGCTGGAGTACCGGGCGTAGATGGCCGCAAGGATCGGTTCGCCCTTCGCCTTTTTAAGATCTGCACTGAATGTTATGCTTACAGGCATAGCACACCTCCCTTACTGGCGGAGATACTGCCCGACGTTATCCTTAAATTTGCCCTGGTGGATCTTCCAAAGGTCGATGATGTTGCCAACGACGCAGAAATTGCCGACAGTGATCCAGCAGAGGAATCCGCGGCCAATCCTGCCAACGTAGAAGTAATGCCAGCCGAAGATCCCACCGATCAGGCAGCGGAAGAAAGCGCCTCTTTTGTTCTTGTCGCTTGCGATGGTAACGTAATTAACGTTTTTCTTTGCCATACTGTGACACCCCTTTTTATGTATACAAGACTGGCCGTCCATGTTTGCCTCATGGACGGCTGTTCTTATTTGTCTGTCTTTGTCTCTTCCGTTTTCGCAAAATCCCCGCTCTTTACAAGGGCCTTTGCTGTGGTCAGCACGGTTGCCTTTCCTGCGTCGTTCAGCTTCCTGTACGCTTCCAGGAGCTCGGTCTCGTCCTGCGGATTTTCTTTGTCTGTAATTCCGTAAAATTCTGACATGGAATCCATGTGGAACAGGTAGTACAGCTTAATGAACATTTCCGCGTCCGGCTGTCCATGACCTGTCTCCCAGGCGCTGACGGTCTTACCGCTTTTCCCGATTTGCTCGCCGACCTCGTAGATCGTCATACCGGATTTTTGACGATACTCTTTCAGTTTTGACGCTAAAATTGATCGGGCAGATTGATCTTGCGTCATTTTGTCTACACCTCCTTTCTTTTCTACATAATATCATAGACCGAATAACGTTGCAAGATATTTTTCTGCAATTTGCAGATTTTTTTATTTGAAATCTATTGACAATCTGCTTTTTGTAGATTAAGATATGCACGTATCCACGAAATGCAGACAAGATTCCGAAGACGTCCAGCGTTTCGTAGAGAGGAGGTAAAGGAATGGACGCAATTATTGCCGTGGTGCGCAACGCGATCAACGAGAAGGGCATGACGATCAAGGCGGTCGCCGAAAAGGCCGGGATGCCTGTACAGAACCTGTCCGCAAGCCTGTGTGGACGGAGACGGCTCCTCGCCACCGATTTCATCGCCCTGTGCCGCGTTCTGGGCATCTCCCCGGAAGACGTAGTCAACAGCGACAAAGCGAGCTAAAGCCGTCATAAGGAGGGAAAAGAAATGGCACACGTGAAGATCTGCCCACCAAAGATGCCTGCCGTTGAAGTGCGTGTGCTATGCGCTACGGTACTGGACTCGGTAACAGCCTTTTACCAGGATCCAGAGAATCAACGGCGGTTTGAGGAATGGAAACGCAAGAAGGAGGTAAAAGAGAAATGTTTGAAGTCAAAGTGACCGTCGATGCTCCGGAATTGGCAAGCGCGATTAACCGTTTGGCTGATTCCATCGGCAGGGTGGCAGGCGGCAAGGTGGCGGGCCTTTCCGCGATGAGTGTAACCCCCGAAGGAGCATACATTATGAGCACCACTCCGGCTGTAATCGCTGAGGAACAGGCTCCCGCTATCACCCCTGCCCCCGTAGATGTCCCGCCGATGGTGGAAGTCCCTGCAACCCCCGCAGAACAGCCTGTAACGGCCCCTGTGGCCCCGGTTCCCGCTCCTGCCAAGAAATATACCTTCAAGCAGATTTCAAAGGCTGGCGCGGCTCTGTGTACGGATGTGAACAAGATGGATCAGCTTGTGTCCCTGCTGAACAGCAAATACGGTGTTCCGGCTATCACGATGATTGACGAGGCCCGTTATAACGAGCTGGCCGCTGACTTGATAGCCCTGGGCGCAACCATTGAGGAGGATTGACCATGCCGACCCCAACAGGACACGCACTGCTTAGTCCTTCCGGGGCGCACAGGTGGCTGGTCTGCACAGCGGCTCCCCGATTTGAAGAGCAGTTTCCCCCATCCGGTGATACCAAGTACACCGCCGAAGGAACCCTCGCGCATAGCATCTGTGAGCTGTACGCACGTCAGGCGTTTGGCAGTGTGATGACGAAGCGCCAATTCAACGCGGCGTTGAAAAGGCTGCAGGCAGACGAAAGCTACACCCCCGAGATGCTGGAAACCGCGCAGGCATACGTCAATCATCTGACCGAAGAGGCAAACCAGTTCCCTGACGCGCCGAACGTCTTTTTCGAGCAGCGGGTCGATCTGACAGACTGGATCCCTGACGGCTTCGGCTCCTGTGACTGCATCATGATCGGCGGTGACACCCTCCACATCACAGACTATAAGCATGGTGTGGGCGTCCCGGTCGAGGCAAAGGGCAATTCCCAGATGAGGCTTTACGCCCTCGGCGCTTTGAAGATGTTCCGGGCTATCTACGGTGACATGATCAAGAACGTGTCCATGTCCATCTGTCAACCCAGACTGTTCGACACAGCGAAAGAAGACCGTATGACTGTGCCGGAGCTTCTTGACTGGGGCGAGATGGTCAAGGTCAAGGCCCGTCAAGCCTACGATGGAAAAGGCGAGTTTTGCCCCGGCGAGCACTGCAAATTCTGCCGAGGGAAGTACCAGTGCCCCGCCAGAGCCCAGCAGAACACAGCCCTTGAGGACTTCGCCGAATGCGTCACCCCGGATAAGGCAGGCGAAATAAAAGACCCACAGGCAAGAACGGTGCTGGGGCTCCCCCGGATGCTCACCAACGATGAGATCGGAGATCTTCTCCGGCGCGGTGAAAACCTTGTGTCATGGTACAACGATATCAAGGAGTACGCCCAGAAAGCCCTGCTGAACGGCGAATCAATCGCCGGATGGAAGCTGGTAGAGGGCAAGAGCAACCGCGTGATCAACGATGTTGACAAGCTGATTGAGGCCATGCAGGAGGCCGGATACGACCGGGCTGTGCTGTACAAGACCGAACCGCTCACCCTGACGGCCTACGAAAAGCTGGTCGGCAAAGCCAAGTTTGCTGAGAAGTTTGGAAGCATGATCAGCAAACCAAGAGGCAAACCGACACTTGCCGGCGAGGAAGATCCCCGGGATCCCTGGAGCTCGGCTGCGGATGACTTCAAGGATGTGACCGCCAATGCCTGATGCGATGATCATTCAGGGCAAGGTTGAATACATCTGGACTGATGAAGACTTTGCCCGGATGCTCCGTGACAAGCTGGGCGACGATGCAGAGCGGTACTTCCTCGGAATACTGTTTAGCCGTGAGCAGGCTCACAAATGCCCTGGTGAGTGTGATAAAACCTACCGCCTGCAGGAGCATTACGAGCGGGTGCTAAAGGATGTGCGCGACGAGGTCGCCGCGTGGAAAACGCGCAAGATGACCAAAGATGAGATTGATGATAAGCGTGAACAGTTAATCATGACAATTGACCATGAATTGTGAAGGGAGAAAAAGATTATGTATCAGAATGATGCTCAGAAGGTTCTTACTGGCGAAGTGCGTCTCACCTACGTTTATGTGGATAACCCCCGTCAGCCCCATGATGCGAAGGGCAACCCCACGGGCGATGCCAAGTACACTGTGACCCTGCTGATCCCCAAGACCGACACCGCTACCAAGGCTGACCTGGATTCCGCGTTCAATGCCGCCGCTTCCGCTGCGGTCAATACCAAGTGGAACGGTGTTCGTCCTCCACAGTTGGATGCTCTGATCCATGACGGCGACGGTGTCCGCAAGGACGGCACTCCCTACGGCCCGGAGTGCAAAGGTCACTGGGTACTGACTGCCTCCAGCAAGAACAAGCCCCAGTGTGTCGGCATTGACAATATCAAGTCCGAATTGGATCCCCGCGATGTTTACTCCGGAATGTACGCCCGTGTCACTGTCCGGATGTACGGCTATAACACCGGATCGAAAAAGGGCGTCGGCTGCGGCCTGGGCAACATCCTCAAGATCCGCGACGGTGAACCCCTGGCGGGCAGTGCGAGCGCTGAGAGTGATTTTGCCGGGATCGGTGCTGTGCCGGGAACGGCTACACAGGCGATGGGAGCAATCAACCCCGTGACCGGCCTGCCGATGTAAGCTATACGTTCGGGAGCTGGGCGCTTATGTTCAGCTCCCGCGTTTTAAAGGAGGTACAGCATGAATCCTGCCAGCGAAAAGATGAAGCTGATCATCTGCGAAGTGACCGACCTGTCCCGGTCAATGGGCGCTTATCTCGCAGAAAAAGACAAACTGGGAAGAAAGCCGCAACAGGGCGACGGAGCAGAGTACCGTGAAGACGGCTACGGCGGCACCTATCTTCACAAGGAAGGACTGCCGCAGGGTGCAACCGCAACGGCACTCAAGCGAAAGATCGTCAATATCCGGGATCACCTGAACGAGCTTGGAAAGTTGGTCTGATTATGATTCATCATCTGAGTCTGGATCTCGAAACCTACTCCAGCGTGTCCATCCGTGATGCCGGCGCGTGGAAGTACATCCAATCCCCCGATTTTGAGATACTGCTCCTTGCCTATTCCCTTGACGGTGCGCCAGTTGTGGTTATTGACGTTGCCAGTGGTGAGACGGTTCCGCAATGGCTGGTGGATGCCCTGACAGATCCGAATTACATTAAGCACGCTTACAATTCTCCATTCGAGTACGGATGCTTTGATCGTGTGTACGGCGGTATGGTTCCCTCGCAATGGCGGTGCACGATGTTTCACGGCCTGTACTGCGGGTATACGGCTGGTTTGGACGCAACAGGCAAGGCCCTCGGACTGCCGGAGGATAAGCAGAAATTGAGCGTTGGCAAGGCCCTTATCCGGTACTTCTGCGTTCCCTGCAAACCGACCAGATCAAACGGTCAGCGGACGCGGAACCTCCCGAAGCACGATCCTGAAAAGTGGGCGCTGTTTAAGGAGTACAACGCGCAGGACGTCGTAACGGAGATGGAGATCGAAAAACGGCTGTCCCTTACGCCTGTCCCAGACTGGGTACAGCACCAGTGGGAGGTTGACCTGACGATCAACCAGCGAGGCGTCGCGGTGGATCAGGAGCTTGTGCAGGGCGCTCTGTACATGGGCGCAGTCACGAGGGATGCGCTGATGAGAGAAGCTACACAGATAACGAGGCTTCAAAACCCGAACAGCGGGAAGCAGTTGCTTGAATGGCTGAACGATGCGATGGGAACCGGAGAAGATGCGCTCCCGAACCTCCGCAAGGACACTGTTTCAAAGATGCTTGACGGGATGGAAGAGGGCGACGTCAAGCGGGTGCTGGAAATCCGGCAGGAGCTTTCAAAGACCAGCACAAAAAAGTATGATGCCATAGAAGAGTGTGTCTGTGCAGATGGCCGGGTGCGCGGCCTGTTGCAATTTTACGGGGCCAACCGGACAGGGCGCTGGGCTGGTCGGCTTGTCCAGGTGCAGAACCTTCCGAGAACGTACACCCAGAACATAGAGCTTGCCCGGGATCTGGTGCGCAAGAAAGAAACTGGAGCCCTGCGGGTGGTCTATGGATCTGTGCCTGATACACTGTCTCAGCTCATCCGGACAGCCTTTGTAGCAAGCCCCGGAAATGTGCTTATAGACGCTGATTTTTCGGCGATTGAGGCCAGGGTGATATCTTGGCTTGCCGGTGAAGAGTGGCGCTTACAGGCGTTCAGAGATGGCAAAGACATCTACTGTGAAAGCGCCTCCCAGATGTTCGGTGTCCCAGTGGTCAAGCATGGCATAAACGGTGAATTGCGGGCCAAGGGAAAGATCGCGGAATTGGCGCTTGGCTATCAAGGGGGCGCTGGCGCACTGATCAACATGGGCGCTCTGGACATGGGCTTGACCGAAGACGAATTGCCCGAAATCGTAACGCGCTGGAGGAATGCCAACAGCAAGATCCGTAACCTGTGGTACGCGATGGACAGTGCGGCGATTGAGGTTATCGGGCGTGGAGGATCAGCAGAGGTCAACGGAATCAAGCTGTCCAGGGAATACGATACGGCGCAGGGCGTATCTAAGCTGGTGCTCCAGTTACCCTCCGGACGCTGTCTGTATTACATCAACCCATCCCTTGGCACTAATCAATTCGGCGGTTCTTCAATCATCTACAACGGTGTTGACCAATCTACAAAACGCTGGAAGCACATCGAAACCTACGGGGGCAAGCTCGTTGAAAATTGTGTCCAGGCTATCGCCCGTGATGCCCTTGCGGGTGCACTGGATCGGCTGGAAGCTGCTGGCCTGCCAATCGTATTCCACGTTCACGACGAGGTTGTCATTGACGCAAAGCCCTTTGCAAGTCCAAAAGAGATGCTTAAAAAGGTGACAGACATCATGGCCGCGCCTATACCGTGGGCCCCCGGACTGCCCCTGAATGCGGAGGGTTGGGTCGGTGATTTCTTTACCAAGGATTAAGTTATCGGAGGATCATACGATGGATGATAAGTTTAATACCCTGACCGCTATAGCAGTGATTAACGTCATGCTTACCGCGTTCCTCGTCCTGGCACTGCCCCTGTGCCTTGTCATTCTTACCAGAAATCCGATTTGGATAGTGATTTATGCCCTGTACGCGCTCTTGGCTGCGGCAGTCCTCAACTGGTCAAAGAGCATGGAGAAAGGAGAATGATCATGAGCGGAGGTCATTACGGACACGGATACCAGCGCGAAACGAGCTATGTCAATGCCGGGTATAAGCAGATCAAACAGGTCTCCCGGCTTGACTGGTGGATCAGCTTCTGGAGGATCCTATCTCAGATCCTCGTCTTTGCCCTCTGTGGGCTGTCTATCTGGCTTGTCTATAACGCCTACAACAGCAGGGTAACGTGGCAGATGATCGCAGTTTACTGGGCCTGTGCGGCCCTGAAACACGCCTGTGACTTTATCAAAGGGAGGCTCAGTCAGGTATGAAAATCACGAATGCAAGTGTTGAGCTGGTCGGCGGGAACGTGGGTGTATTTGATCGCGCGAAGCACGTAGAGCTGTGCGGTCGCGTCTGCTATAAGTCCGAGGACAGGATCACTGCGGACAGCGCCGAGAAATTTATCGCTGGGATCATTAAGCGCGGGCATGAGGCCGTCCTCGAACATGCCAGGATCACCCTCGACCTGTCCCAGCACTGGAACACCTACAGACTGCTTGCAGCTATCGCGCGGTCTATGCGGTCAGAAGGGATGCACGATTACCTCACCTTCACCAGGGGCCAGGTTGATCACATCGTCTCTGGCAACGTCCGCGCTTGGCGCGAAGTGTGCAAATACACGCAGAGCTGCAGGCAGGTCTTCCCCGGAGTTGTCAAGCGGATGTTTGCCGAAAACCCGGTTTTCTTCTCTGAGTTTATCGAACCTGACGAGTATATCGGCGATACGCTGACGGACATCAACCCATCAAAGGATGTTCCCGCTTTCAAGGATCCCAAAGTCCGGAGGGTGCATAGCTGGTACACCCTGCGGTTCATCTGCGACCGGGGCGTATCGCATGAGATCGTGCGGCACAGGCCCGCGTCATACTGTCAGGAATCAACCCGCTATTGCAATTATTCCAAGGCCGATTTTGGCGGGGAAATAACGGTCGTGCGGCCCTTTTACCTAAGCCCCGATGATTCTGATTACCCCGCATGGGAAACGGCCTGTAAGGCCGCAGAAACGGCTTATTTTGCTATGCTGGACAGCGGACGCACAGCGCAGGAAGCAAGATGCGTTTTGCCAACCTGTTTGAAAACAGAGCTGGTCATGACTGCGACGGCTGACGAGTGGCTGCACTTCCTGATGCTGCGGACAGCGGAGGCTGCTCACCCGCAGATGCGCGAAGTGGCTACACAAGCCAAGAGGATCTTACAAGAACAAGACGCGGAGGTGTTTGCTGATGAGCAGATTCGGGATGCCAGATAAGATCCCCGGCGATGAATACATCCTGTACATGGATGCGGAGACAGCGCAGATTGTTTCACGGGCCTGTGAGCTGTACGCGCGTCTCCGGTGCGGACAGTTTGAGGAGATCCAGCTTCTCACCGTCTGGCCCCAGAACGAAAACGGCGATCCGACATTCGGTGGAAGGATCCAGACTTGCCGGGAGCACCTGGAACTTGCCCGCAGGGCCGCATTCCCGGAGCTGACAGGGCCTGGTCACAGTTACGGCGTGGGTAAATTCCGTGACTCTGATACCGCCTGGAACGTATATCAGGCTGTCAGATACATTAAAGCTTGGCACGAACACCCCGAGGGCGGGTACACAGTCGATTTCCGCACACCGCTCAAGTATTCCGATGCCCCCATGCCCCGGTGTGAAGTCCGCGACGGGAATATGGACTGGCACGAGTGCTTCATCGATCCGAGGACAGGCGAGCTGGTGGACACGGACGCGGCAGAAAAAGCTACACGCGCGGAGGGCAGGAATGGCTGACCGGAAGAAGGTTATCAGAGGACTGGAGTGTTGCATTGCGAATAGGCACAATAATTGCCCATACAAGAGCACAGACGAAGGGATAGACAAGGTAACATCTTGTACAACATATTTGATGAAAGACGCTATTGCCATGCTGGAAGAGCAGGAGACTGGAGTTTCACCAAAGGAGATCAAGATGTATCCGGGCAATGTTTGGGCTTGTGGAAACTGTGGTCATGTCGCTGTCGGTTCTGCGGATTATAAAGCGAAGTATTGCCCAGAATGCGGAAGGAGAGTGCAATGGGATGCCTGACCGTGGAAAGATCATAAGTGATTTTGAGCACGAAGTGTTCAAAGCTCACAGCGAAGGTTGGGATTTTGTTGACTTGACTACAGAAGATGCCAAGAAAATCCTTGAATTGCTGAAAGGTCAGCCGGAGATCGTCAGGTGCAAGGACTGCAAATTCAACAGCGGGAAATGTAATGGGTTGTACCTTCAATTTGTTACGTGTTATAAAACCGGATCACCGCACAAAGAAGACTGGTTCTGTGCGGATGGGGAAAGGCAGTGAAGCGGGGTGACTAAGCAGGAAATAGCCATCAAGAGGCTGACAGAGATTTATGACGAGGCATATGACCGTTGGGTTCATCGGCAATATATCCCTGACAAACTGGTTACGCTTATCAGGGATGGCATTCCTGACGTTCTCGCCCTACTTCGAGAGCAGGAGCCGCGAGTGATGACGCTGGATGAAGTGGAAGTTATGCCGTATGGGCATGTGCTGATTGAAACTGATAAAATGGATTCGTTGCGCTGGTTGGATGCCCTGCTGTTCTGCAAGAACACAAATTACAGCTTCGATTTCATCACGCTTGAAGGTCGTGCGCGACTGTTGGGAACGGAGTATAACCGCGAATGGCGTTGCTGGACAGCCAAACCAACGGAGAAGCAGAGGGAGGAGACAGCGTGGAATGCGACCGATTGACGCTGACGCGCTTGAGCGCGATATAAACCATTATTGCTGCGGGAACGATTATTTCAAGCATTGGGTGCAAATTCAGCGAACCATTAAAGTTGTTACCCGGTTAGGACGGTGGAAACAGGTTCAGGGAAGCTTCTTCACACCTGGAGGATCGCCATATTTTGAATGTGCCGCCTGCGGTGGTAGCGGGCACTTGCACGGTGCTGAATATCCGAAACGGAAGATGATCTGTGACAAGTGCGGTTCGGTCAACATCTATCCTGGGGAAAGCGCGTATGAGGAAGGATCTTCTTTGTGGGAGGAGAGCAAACAAGATGAGTAATCCCTACAACACAGACGGAATGCTTATATTCCCTCCGAATGATGCGAGCCCGATCACACAGAATGCGTTTGAGAGCATTGAGTGTGCCATTGCGTTTGATGTGCGGGATTGGGGTGCGGATCGAAGAAGCGCTTGGATCTACGCTATCGTATTCGGATGGGATTGTGAAGATTCATGGGCTGAGATGGCTGACAGATTCTGCTGGGACGATGAAGATCGACAACGAGCGAAGAAGATGCACGAACAGTGGGAAAGAGCAAAGGCGGCTACACAAAAGGAGGGGGCAGCAGATGGCCAGGTTCAAGCTTGATACTACCGTGAGCATATTGGGCACAGTTTGGGCTGTTCGGATTTGTACGGAAGCAGAGGAGCCCCGTTTGACTGCTTGCGACGGATTCACAGATAAAACAAGCCATGTGATCAAAATATCAGACATGTCCGGCGATTGCGATTTGGATGTCCCAGCGGAGTACGTCAAGAAGATAATCAGGCATGAGGTCATACACGCATTCCTGTTTGAAAGTGGCCTTGCAGAGAACTGGGAGCACAAAGGATTAGGCCACGAAGAGTTGACCGTTGACTGGATAGCCATTCAGTTTCCGAAGATCCAGAGTGTGATCAAGCAAATCTACGACAAGCTGGAGGAGATTCGGAGGTATAACAGATGGACGGTGTAATTAAGTCCTATTACAGCGGAAACGGTTGGATCGTCGGTGAAGACGGTCAGGAGTATTTCGTACATCACAGTGATTTGCAGATGAAAGAGAAGCACTACAAAAAGGGCCGCAAGGTGACCTTTGAGCCCAGGGAACAAGGCGGTAAGCACATGAACGCGACCAATGTATATGTGGAGGTTCCCCCGCCCCCGCCGCCCAGGGAAAGAACCGGGCGCGGTGAATGGCTGAAAATCGGAAAGGGCCGTAAGCGCTGTACGGATTGCCTGTGTACAACGGATCAACCGGAAACGCCTTACTGCCCGCATTGCGGGGCTGTGATGAATCCTTCACTGCCGGATAACACGGTAGAACTGATGCGCCGGAAGGATGGCCTTACACCGCTGGGAAAGTGGCGCAAACTGGAATACGGATACCGTTGTTCCTGCTGTCAACTGATTTCCGTGTATCCCTCCATGTTCTGCCCGCGATGTGGTAAATGGATGGAGAAGTGCATGAAAGACGAGCCCGAAAAGGCGGCTACACAGGAGAAGGAGAGCGCAGCAGATGGCCAGGTTCAAGCTTGATACTACCGTAAGCATATTGGGCACAGTCTGGGCTGTAAGGATTTGTACGGAAGCAGAGGAGCCGCGTCTAAAAAATTGCGATGGGTTCACAGATAAGACAACGCACGTGATCGGTATACGGGATATGCCGGATGACTGTAGTCTGGGCAACCCGCTTGATTATGTTAAAAAAGTGATCAGGCATGAAGTGATTCACGCATTCATGTTTGAAAGCGGCCTTGCGGAGAACTGGGAGCATATAGAAATGGGACAGGAAGAATTGACCATTGACTGGATAGCCATTCAGTTTCCGAAGATCCAGAGTGTGATCAAGCAGATCTACGACAAGCTGGAGGAGGTTCGGGGGTGATTCAAGGTGAGTGACTATTGGCGGTTTGCCATTGTGATATTCATTATTAGGAGTTTTAAATAAACATGAAATTGACAGACGGGGAATTGAACTGCCTTTTTCTGGGACTGATTGTCGGCGCTATTATAGCAATGATCGTGATTAAAATAGGAGTTTACGATGCTCAGAAAATTGATTGCCAAATGGAAGTATCGGCGCTTCTGCAAACGCAACGGATACCTATGCGCGGATTGCATCTATCATCATTTTGTGTTTGATGGTAGCGTTTTCCGTGGTAATCGTTGCCGCCATCCAGCGGCGAAACTGTGACTTAAATGATAACTTTCAATCACTGGGAGCCGAATCAGGAATGATGGACAGATACAAGCTCAAAGAGCTAATGCAGATCGAAAGGGCCTGCGTCAAACGCGGAAGCACATGCAAGCATAAATGTGCTGAGTGCGATTTGGTGCAGGATGATAAGACCCTGATCGAAGCCTATGACGGGATCCTCGACATGCTGGAGGATCCCAGACAGCGCCGGGTGGTGTACTGCATCCAGTGCGAACACTGGGACAAGGAGAGCGGACTATCCGCTCGGATGTGCCGGAAGCACCACCGATTCACTACACAATTGGAATACTGCTCAGATGGAAAGGAGATCAAAATATGCTGACTGACGGAAATATCTCGACGGTTATGTCACGCGAAGACATTCTGGCCTCCGCTGCCAGGATGGTGAACGGGGATCGGCAGGACGATTACGGGACGCCAGAACAGAACTTCGAGCGCATAGCGTCACTGTGGACGTGCTACCTCGGGGGTCGGCTGAACAGACCCATCACCCCTGTTGACGTCGCGGCCATGATGGCCCTGCTCAAGATCGCGCGAGTGGCAAGCGGGCATGGGAAATCAGACAATTGGATTGACCTTGCCGGGTATGCCGCCTGCGGAGGCGAGCTGCAGAACATGGAAAGCTGGAAAGCGGAAACGAAAGAAAAAGAAGCTACACAGGAACGGAGGACAGTAATCAATGATATTAGGTGACGCGGCTATCAGAGATCTGATTGCGGAAGGAAAGATCGAATTTCCTGACCACATCGAACCCCTCATCAACCCCGCCAGCTTAAACGTTCGCCTCGGAAACACCTTCCTCATTCCGAAGCGCAGATTCTTCAAGGGTGTACGCCTGGGCGATAAGATGGAGTATCGCCGGTATGAGCTCAAGGAGGATGAGGAATTTTGCCTGATGCCCGGGCAGTTTGCCCTGGCTACCACAAAAGAAATCTTCCATGTTCCTTCCTCCGTGGCGGCATACGTGCAGGGCCGTTCCAGCATCGGACGTGCAGGGCTGACCGTACAGAACGCCGGGTATGTTGATCCTGGATTCCACGGGGCTATCACGCTGGAGCTCAAAAATGAGACGGATAACGCTATTTACCTTCGCCCTGGATATCCGGTAGCCCAGATGATTTTCGAGGAATGTACCCCCGTAGAAACGCCATACAGGGGCAAGTACAACGGGCAAATTGAGGCCACGGGCTCACGGATGCAGCAGGATAAGGAAGCCCGGATATAACTTATAAGTAATAACCGTTCCCCGTTGTCAACGTGCAGATTGACAGCGGGGATTTACATTTTCCGTATGCAAGAAAATAATTTACAAAAAGCATTGACAAATGCAAGAAAATCGTTTACAATGTCCTCATGAGATTGATCAAGCAATTTTTGAAGGAGGACGAAACAATGACCATCACCAAGACGGATTTCACCCACAACGTCAACGGGAGCAGCAGCTACAAGGTTTACGTGTGCAAGGATCGTGAGACTGCCATGATGATTCACACCCTCATGATGACCGCCAAGACCAACACTCCTGACAACTACTGGCACGTGGGCACTAACGACGGCAAGGGTCACGATTGCCGGGTTCCGAGCTTCTTCCACGAAAGCAATTACTGGTTCACTTGCGTTGAGCACAACAACGGTGACTGGAATCAAAAACCGACCTACGAATTGTTCCTGGTTTCCTGATGACAGCAGAGGCCCGCCGGGGAGCCCCCAATCCCCGGCAGAGGGAGGTACAAACCATGAAGAGGACTGCATACATGAGGCGGGCGCTGGAGGCCCTGACCGAAGGAAGGATCACCGAGGAAGTTTACGACGCGATGATCATGGACGCGGATATCTTCTGTGATGACGATGAAGACGATGAAGACGATGACGATGACGATGAAGAAAGGATGTGGAGGCATGATCGTGATTCAGAAGTTTGCCACGGTGGCAGCGCTGAAAGGCTGGCTACACAACGCGCGGATAAGACAAGGCAGGCACAACTTCGCTGAATGGCTGTCCGGGTACATGTCTCACCGGGAGCTGGTGGTGAATGGCCGGACGTATGTTTATCATGAGTGTATCAATTTACTGAGATCGGAGGATATGAAGAATGCTTGAGGTTTTGAAGGTTGCAAAGGCAAAGAGGTTTGACAGGATCAGAGGCGCACTGTACGGCGTCGCTGTGGGTGACTGCCTCGGCGCTCCTGCCGAGTTCAGACACCCCGCAGAGGTCAAGGCACTGTTCGGGCAGATCAGGGATATCGTACCTGGCAGTATCATCGGCGCACGTCTTGGCTGTGGGACAGATGACACAGCTATGACCCTGGCGGTCGCGGAGGGTATCATGTCTTGCGACCCGGGCGAAAGCCCCATTGAGCCTGTTGGTGCTGAGTTTGTCAGGTGGTATAACGGGGAGCCTGTGGGGCTTGGCGGGACTTGCGGGAGCGCTATCGAGATTGCGTCTTCTGGCGGTTTGGTCGAGATGCCTACGGCCCGGGCATGGCTTTCAGCCTCCGAAGTGACCCACATGCGTTTGCATGGTCGGTCGGGCGGCAATGGAACACTGATGCGCACAGCCCCGGTTGCACTCTTCTATGTCGATGACGATACACGGGATAAGGTTGCTTATGACCTCTCAAAGATGATGCACTGTGACGAGGACGCGGCAAAGGCATGTGTGATTTACTGCAGGATCCTCAGCAGACTGATTCGCGGTCGGGAGCTGATTCCTTCCCTGAGCCGGGAAACGGTGGGGACGGTTTATAAGACTGCCCTTCGTACCGACATGGATTTCACCCCATGCCCCAGCGGTTATGTGGTGGACAGTTTCAATACCGCCCTGTGGGCCCTGAGACGGGGAAGGACTTTTGAGGATACGCTGATTGCAGTTGTCAACCTGGGCGGTGATGCGGACACCATCGGAGCGATTGCGGGCGGGATCGCAGGCGCAGCATACGGTTATTCCGCGATTCCTGACAGATGGATACAGGCCCTCAATGCTGGGCTGAAAGAACACCTGGACGGGATCGCAGAGGCCGCAGGCAAGGTATGGGACTGCAGTACATAATCATACATGATCGTACACAACTGTACACGCAGAGCCGGTGACCACCGGCTCCTTTTTCTTTGCCTGGGATCCCAGATAGGGACGAAGAGCTACACGCGCACAGCGGGGATCCCTCTCCGCGCGTCGGGCTGTCAAGTTTTCGCTTGACAACAGAAACCGCTTTCAACCATGTGCAAGAAAATAATTTACTAAAAGTGTTGACATATGCAAGAAAATAGTTTACAATGTATACATAAGATTGATCAAGCAATTTTTGAAGGAGGCGCGAACCATGACCCGCCATGACAAGATCCGGAGCCTGAAACGCGAGAGCCTGAACGGCTACGAAACTACCTTCTGTCTGCATTACCTGACCACGACGCACTACCGCTGGGAGCTGATTCGCTACCCGCAGGACGTGCGGAGCACTGAGCCCACCGAAACCCTGCTGACCTTCGAGGGCCGTTTCAACTGGGACGATGCAATCGAAGCGGCCAGAGAGTACCTGAACAACCACCCCGAAGACGGATTTGACGATGACTGATAAGGAGGAACAGACCATGACAACGACACTGGAAGCAACCGAGATTCGCAAGGACATTTACACCGCCTGCGTGCAGCACGGCGAGGCTTGTACCGGATGCCCCTTCCGGTACACATGCGAAGGGCACTTTCCTTATGAGCCCTGCGGACGCGGGTACAAAGACCTGGTTCCTGCCGATTACGCCCTGTCCGATGATGGGACGATGTTTGTAGCGGAGGTGTGACACATGTATCTGATGAAGTACAGGCGCGAAGACGGGAGCTCGGTCGCCGCACTGATGACCATGAGCCGGATTGCCAACATTTACGGAGATTCCAAGCACAACGAAACGCTTGATCACAAGGTTTTCCGGCTGCACCCGGACAAGGATCCGGAGCAGCTGGTGCTGGAAGAGGTACGAGACGCGGGGCTACACACGGTCGCGCTGTGGACAGAGAACGGGGAGTATGTGGATGAAGCGGACTGGCCGGAGCAGTGATTGCCCCGGTCTTTTTTTGTTTTGGCATTCAATCACAGGACTATACAAAAATCTATAATTTGTAGATTTTACAATCGAAAAACCATTGACAATCTGCTAAATGTAGATTAAAATACCAGCGTATCCAAAAATTGCAGATACGAGTGAATCCATCAAATTTCCATTTTGACCGATTCAAAGGAGGCCGAACCTTATGCCCGAGGAAGACAGAACCCGTGCCCCTACGATGCGTTTACGCGCGACGGAGACCGATTCCCTGTTCGCCCTGTACGCGAGTCTGCAGGAGATAGACCGCGCCAAGGCTGACCTGGAGCGGCGTATCAAGCTGACACAGAACGGCTGGCGGGATGTTTCGATGATACGGTCTGTGCTGTCCAAGCTGATCGACAAGATCCTCGAAACGATTCCGCGTGAGAAGCTGGTGTCCCTCAAGCGCAATATGCGGAGCATGAGATACCGCATATACCTGGCCCGTCCGGTAGTCATACCCCCGGATCAGATCATCATCGACGGGGAGGATATGGCAACACTGGTCAAGTACGCGCACGATTATTCCTGCATAGCCTGCGATAAGGACTGCAACAAGTGTGAGCTGGGAAAGGCTCTGGATCATGCTATGATCCAGTGCCGGGGACGAAATGAATCCTGGTCATGGATTGACTGCACTAAGGACTACGGAGACAAGGACGCAATAAAAACGGAGGTGTGCAAATGAGTCAGACCGTTACTTTTGATATCTGGGCTTGGCGGGACATCATGCGCGTGTGCGGTGAAGCGGTCTCATACGATGAGACGAGGATCATGCTGCAGTACGTCCAGATCCGCTGTGATAACAACCATTTCACTGCAACGGGAACCAACGGATGCCTGGTTGCTACCCTTGAGGGTGAGTGCGTTATGTCGGAGAAGGATCTCCCGTTCACCGTCCTGATTCCTCCCCGCAAGGCCCCGGCGAAGACGAAGGCCGTAGAGCTACACGCCAACACACAGGAAGACAAATACATGATCACCCACACGCTGTATTTCAGGGACAAGGACGGGAACCTCATCGACACCTGCACAGAGGACATCCACTTTGGCGATTACGTTGATATTGACTTCATTGTGAAGATGGCCCAGAAGAATATCAACGATATCAACTACGGCGAGGGCCAGTACATGATCGCTGTCAACCCGAAGTACCTGCTGGCCGCGCTGGGGGGCATGAAGGAATGCTCCTCCGTTATCATCAACTTCGCCTCTCCCGTTCAGCCGTTTCTCATTCGCCCGTATGACAATGATCACGAACAGGACAGATCCGCATGGGTTTACCCGGTGCGGATCAGGTAAGGAGTATCACCCGCATGATGACAATGATCAAGGACAGGAGCGCAATGCGGGCGATTCGTGCCAAGCTGTACGCGGTGGCATCGTATTATGCCTATGCCGATTTCAAGGCTATGAACGCCAAGGGCCGAAGATACAGCAGGGATGGCACACCCCTTCCATTCAAGCCTTATTCCCTGTCTCCGCTGGCCCAAGAGGCCCGCAAGCATTATGCACAGGCCATGAACGATACCTGGACAGATGAGGCCGAAAACGCGGTTAAAGGCTATCTGATGCGCCTGCGTCTGTCCGGTGAGCTGGACGAGATCCTTGACTGGGAAAAGAACACAGGGAACCGATATGAACGAAACCCCTGGCGTGATGATAAGGAGGCTGCGAAAGAATGACAGAACGGGAGAAACTGCCAACCGGGTATCTTATGAAGCATGAGCACATCCGCAAACTGATCATGGAAAATCCGGATCTGCCCCTTGTTTTCCTCGCAACAGATGAAGCCTGCTCCTATGACTACCAGACGATGTTCTGCAGCACTGTGACCGCCCAGATCGGCGAGGTGCTGGACTGTCAGCAGGATGTCAACGATGAAGTTGTATACACCGACCACGATGATTTCGAGGAGGCCGTCTTTGAAAGCCTTGATTGTGCTTATGATGACCGACCGCAAGAGTGGTACGAGGCCGAGACAAAGCGGATCGTCGCCGAGTATGACCCATACTGGCGCAAGGCAATTCTCATAACAGTTGGTAACTAAGGAGGGCTCCGATGGCAAGAGATAAGGCTCTCCCCATGAACGTTGTCTACGATGAATTTATTCATGAGATCGTTATCAGTGCGGTGAACGATTACCGCGTCGCCCTGAAAAGGCTCAAGCGGAACAAGAACAACCTGTCCGCGATGCGGCAGAAGCTGGACTGCGAGCGGTTCTTTTCCTCCGCGTGGTGCAGACAGCTTACGGACGTGGACATGGTAAAGGCCGCACAGTATATCAGGAAGGAGGTATACGAAACATGACCCTTTTTCAGATCCTAATAACCGCCTGTGTCGCGGTTATGGCTGTGTTACTCGCGGCGATGTGCTGCACTGTCAGCAGACTGCGGAAGCTGCTGACCGCACAGGCCGATACGCTGGAATACCTGGATCGCAATGTCAGCTTTCAGCAGGGAGAAATCGAAGGGCTGATCATGCAGATGCCTGGAATAGACGGGATGATAAAGGCTACACAGGCAAAGGAACAAGAAGAGAACAAATGGAGCGAGGTTAGGCCAGGATGAAGATGCTGTATTGCAGGAAGTGTGGGGCGGCGATGATCTCGGATGAAACCCTTGCGCAGAATATCCTTGACAAGGTACACGATGCAGCCCGCAGAGCGAGTCACGGCCCGGGACGATACCGGGCCGCAGCTTTGCAGGAAGCAGCCGAGTACAGGTCTATGTACAAGGCGCTGATGCACAATATCACCCAGAAGGAGTACGCGGAGACGGTCACTCCCCTGATCCTGAAAGCCATGACGGACGAAGTCAAGCGCCGTGGGCTGATGACCGAGGCCGAGATTGATACGATCTACGAGGCCGGAAAGGCCCTTGCCAGGACGCGGAAAGCCCAAGCAGAGAAGGAAGAACAACTGATCTACGGGCAGTTTGAAGCGAAGTGCATAAACCGTTTCAAGCCTGATCCCACAGCGGACACAGCGGTCGCGAACGTTGACCGCGAACAAAGGAGGCGCTCACGTTGAAATATGATCGGCAAATCTTTATTTCAATAGGCAATTCCCGCCGTGACACTGCCTGGAAACGGCAGACCTTAAAGGTGTCGGAACTGTACGAGCGCCTGAGTTTTGTCACACGCGGAACCGAAACGCTTGATGAATACATGCGTATGAGTAAGGCCAAACAGGATGACCTCAAAGACATAGGCGGTTTCATCGGTGGTGTGCTGAACGGCCCGAGACGCAAAGCGAATGCGGTTGTCAGCCGAGACTTGATCACGCTGGACTTTGATTCGATTCCCGCGCTGGGAACAGACAGCATACTCGACACGCTAAACCAGATGCAGATCAACTATTGCGTTTACAGCACGCGAAAGCACGCCCCTAACGCCCCGAGGCTGCGCATCGTTATACCGACAGACCGGACGATGACCGTGGATGAATATGAGCCCTGTGCGCGTCGTATGGCTGCTAACATCGGTATTGCGATGGCTGATCCGACCACGTTCGAGACGAACCGAATGTTTTTCTGGTGTTCTGCGTGCGCTGATACGGAGACGGTGTACAAGTACGCCGACGCCCCGTTCGCCAGCGTGGACGGGCTGCTCAAGAGCTACACGGACTGGCATGACTTCACGCAGTGGCCCCAGGTTCCCGGATCGTTCAGTTACGCCAAGTTAGCGGTGAAGCAGGGCGACCCGGTGACCAAGGACGGCATCGTTGGCGCATTCTGCCGGAAGTATGATATCTTCCGCGCGATTGAGGAGCTCCTGCCCGGGATCTACGCTCCCGTGGATACAGACCCGAACAGGTTCACGTACACGCTGGGAAGCACCACAGGCGGCGCGGTGGTATATGATGACGGCAAATTCCTTTTCTCCCACCACGCGACCGACCCCTGCTCAAATAAGCTGGTCAACGCTTTCGACCTCGTGCGCCTGCACAAATTCGGTGACAAGGATGATAGCGCTGCTGATGGAACACCTAACAACCGCCTGCCCTCTTATAAGGCCATGTGCGCATACGCGAACGGGATTGACGAGGTGGCGCTTGAAATGCTGTCCAAGCAGCAGGCGCAGGCCGAATCAGAGTTTGCAGGCGTCGTGGGCGGTAGCCAGGGAAGCGTAACGGTGGATACGGGCATCGGGGCTGGAGACGGAAGCGGGAGCGACGGTAGCAGCGGAGAAGGAGCTACACTCGCGGGGGCTGGAGACGCGGCAGACGGGAACTGGCAGTTGCTGCTTGAGCGGAACCAGCAGACCGGCAAAGTAAAGGCGACGATGGATAATGTCATGCTGATACTGGAGCACGATCCCCGGATCAGAGGAAAGTTTGCCTTGAACGAGTTTACCGGACGCGGCGAGATCCTTGATGTTCTCCCGTGGTCGAGAGGCGGTAAAGAGACACAGCGCATGTGGTCTGACACTGATTCAGACGCGATGTACTGGTGGATGGAAAAGACGTGGGGAATCACCGGGCGCGGGATCATTGATTCGGCGCTGAACGTGCATACGACCCTCCATTCTTTCAACCCTGTTTCGAGCTATTTAATGGGCCTCAGATGGGACAGACAGCCGAGGCTTGACACCCTGTTTATTGATTATCTGGGCGCGGAGGACACCCCATACACGCGGGCGGTGACCCGTAAGGCGTTTGTTGCGGCAGTGACGCGGGCAATCGTCCCCGGGCGCAAATACGACAACATGCTCATCCTGTGCGGCCCCCAGGGCATCGGCAAAAGTACCATTCTTGATAAGATGTCGCGCGGCTGGTTCAATGACTCCATCCGAACATTCGAGGGCAAGGAAGCCTCAGAACTGCTGCAGGGCGTGTGGATCGTGGAAATCGCCGAGCTGGACGCATTCAGACAGTCAGATGTCTCCCGCATCAAGCAGTTTCTATCCCAGACAACGGACAGGTACAGGCAGGCATACGGGCGCAATGTGAGCGAATTTAAGCGGCGCTGTGTGTTTTTCGGCACGTGCAATAACATTGATTTCTTGCAGGATACGACCGGAAACAGACGTTTCTGGCCCGTGGATACGCGGGTGCAAAAGCCTGTCAAGGACGTTTTCAACGACCTGACGAGTGCCGAAATTGACCAAATCTGGGCCGAAGCCTATTTCCGTTATGTCACCGGAGAGCAGATTTTCCTCACCGGAGACGTGGCAGAAGCCGCCGCGACGAGGCAGGAAGCACACCGGGAACGTTCCATCCAGGAGGGCGTGATTGCTGATTTTATTGCCAAAAAGATCCCCGATGACTGGGCCAAATGGAAGGTGGACAGGCGTCGTGATTTCTGGGCGGGAGGCATCAGAGCGGAGGAATCATCAATCCATCTGGTGGACAGACAGACAGTTTGCGCGGCTGAAATCTGGTGTGAGCTGTATGGCAGACCGATGGATGAAAAGGCCAAGCGCAGCGAGACGCGGGAGGTCAATTCCATCATTGCACGCATCCCAGGATGGGTAAGCGCGGGCACGATTTACTTCCCACAATACGGATCACAGCGCGGATTTATCCGGTCGGAGGAGCTTACAAAGTAATGTAAGATTGTTCTTACATTGGCTTACTTTGATTTGTTTGTAAGAAAACCCAAAAATTTTTCTTACATTCAAAAATGAATGTAAGATCGAATGTAAGAGCAAAAGTAAGAGACAAAACCCTTATAATACCTATGTTTTCTATATATTTCTTACATTCTTACATTATTTATATAATAGAGTATATAGATAGGCGCGTTAGGGCGCACGTAAGCGCACGTACCCGCCTACGCGCCCATATTGCGCATGTATATACGCGCGCGCGAGAAAGTAAGTAAGACAGGGAAAACGGATGGATGAAAAAATCATTGAGCGGATGCTAAAGCGACGGGTTGAAGAGGCCATTCCGGGAGCGAAGTGCTTAAAGTTTGTCTCCCCCGGATATACAGGTGTGCCGGACAGGATCATTCTCCTTCCAGGTGGATCGGTGGTATTCGTGGAGCTGAAACGACCCGGAAAGGAACCGAGGCAGAGACAGTTGTTCGTGCAGTCCAGGTTCCGGAGGCTGGGCTTTACGGTGGCGGGCTGTGTGGACTCCCCCGAAGCGGTTGATCAGGTGGTGCAGATGTGCAAGGACAGGTGCTGCAGTGGCACGAGGGGCTACACAGAACGCGGAGGATCCGAAGAAAGGATCAGGAAAGGAGGTGATGCCGGGTGATGGAGTTTACCCCGCACAAATACCAGTCAGACTGCATAAGCTTTATCCTGGATCATCCGTATTGCGGATTATTTCTTGCGATGGGGCTTGGCAAGACGGTGATAACCCTGTCAGCAATACAGAAATTGAAGTTCGAAAGGTGGTCTCTGGGGCGCTGTTTAGTGGTCGCGCCGAAGAAGGTTGCAGAGGCCACATGGGGCAAAGAATCTGCAAAGTGGTCGCATTTAAGGGATTTACGGGTGCAAACAGTGCTTGGATCGGAGCGGGAAAGACTGTCCGCACTGGCCCAAAATGCGGATATTTACGTGATCAACCGGGACAATGTGCCGTGGCTGGTGCGTAAGGTTGGCCTGCGGTGGCCGTTTGACTGTGTGGTGCTGGATGAGTCAAGCAGTTTCAAGAATCCAAAGGCACAGCGGTTCAAAGCCCTAAAAGCTGTACGGCCAAAGATCAGGCGGTTGATAGAGCTTACCGGAACCCCGGCCCCGCATGGGCTGACAGACCTCTGGAGCCAAATCTATTTGCTGGACGGCGGTGTGAGGCTGGGACGGACGATCAGCGTATACCGCGACCTGTATTTCCTGCCGGACAAGCGCAACGGCTATCAGGTCTGGAGCTATAAGCTGAAACCCGGAGCGGACAAGGTGATTTTCAGCGAGATAGCGGACATCTGTATCAGCATGAAAGCTGAGGACTATTTAGACCTGCCGGACTGCATAACCGAGGAGATCCCCGTCAAGCTGGACAAGGCGGCACAGAAGATCTACGACACCCTGGAGCGGGATCAACTTCTCAAGCTGTCAGAGGATGACTGGGTGACCGCTGGCACCGCTGGGGTGCTGACTGGAAAGCTGCTGCAGCTATGCAATGGCGCGGTGTACGACGAGGAGGGCAAGGTGCACGTCCTGCATGATTGCAAGATTGAAGCCTTTATCGAAACACTGGAACAGATCAACGAGCCTGTGCTTGTGTTCTACCAGTTCCAGCATGACCAGGACAGGCTGCTTGAAGCGCTGGAGGATCTGAACGCGAAGAGGGGCGAGGGTGAGAAGCTACACGTCCGAACATACCGAGACGCGCAGGATGAGGAGGACTGGAACGCGGGAGGGATCGACGTTCTGTTAGCACATCCGGCGTCGTGCGGTTATGGGCTGAACCTCCAGCAGGGTGGTCATCACATCATCTGGTTCGGGCTGACTTGGAACCTGGAGCATTTTCAGCAGGCAAACAAGCGTTTGCACAGGCAAGGGCAGGAAAGGCCCGTATTCGTGCATATTTTGACCGTAGAGGGCGGTGTGGACGAGGACGTGATAAAATCCCTCACCGGCAAAGAACGGACGCAGGAGGCCCTTTTAACGGCCTTAAAAGCGAAGTGGACAAAAGCAAAGGAGCGCAACGCAAAATGACTGTAAAAGACCTGTCAAAGCTGTATTGGCTGAACCGTGAGGTGGAACTGAACCAAAGGCAGCTCGCAGACCTTGAGGCACAGATCGAACGGGACGCGGAGGAGCTGAGGCGTCTACGGTCAAGCCTGGACGGTCTGGCCTCCCCTAACCTGGACGGGATGCCGCACGGATCGGACGTGCACAGCGCGGTTGAGAATACCGTGGAGCATATCATGATACTTGAAGCGGCCTTGAGCAAAAAACATGATGCGCTTGTGAACCTGATGGCGAGGATCAGCGCAAAGCAGACCTTGATCATCCTGGAGCGTGATCAACTGGAGCAGTATATCGAGACCGTGGGAGATCCCCATTTGAGGCAGATTTTCACCTTGCGGTTTGTCAACGGCCTGCCCTGGGAACAGGTGGCCGCGAGCCTGGGCGAAGGGTATTTGCCTGAGACAGCCCGGAAAGCCTGTTATCGCTATATCAGAAAACATTGAAAAGTGTCCCTGTTTGTCCCTTGATTTCATGCGCACGTTTGGTTTATGATATCCTTGCGAAAACGGACGGACACCCGAAAGGCTGGGCGCGGATTTTTTCACACCTCCTTGCCGCGCAGGGTGTCCATTTTTTATACCGTTTCCGTAGCGCTTGAGCCGTTAGGGGCAGGACGGCTTGAGCGCTTTTTTATGCCCTCGTGCAGATAAGGAGGGTGTGAGGAGGTGTGAAGGTTGCCGCAATACAGGCAGGAACGGAATTACGAAAACCTGAACAAAGCGGTTTTCAAGGGTGTCGGCGCGTATGGCATACCGGAGATACAGCCCGTCAGTTGTGACCTGGAAAACTGGTTATCGTTCAACTATGCGAAGACGTGCGCAGACCCGGAAGGGCACGGCATTCACTTTTTCATTGACGATTATCAGTTTCAAAGGCTATGGGCGCAGCCGGATGCGTACATTCCGATGCTGTCCAGATTCGACGCGCTCATGACCCCGGATTTCAGCACGTACACGGATTTTCCAAAGGCTGTTCAGATCTACAACCATTACCGCAAGCACTGGCTCGGAGCCTATTGGCAGCAGCATGGGCTGACCGTGATACCGACGATCAGTTGGTCAGACGAGGAAAGCCTGGACTGGTGTTTTGACGGTGAGCCCGTGGGCGGTACGGTCGCCATATCGGCGGTTGGTACTCAGATGGACAACAGAGCCCGGAGCCTGTTCCGGATGGGCTATACGGCCATGCTGGAGCGCCTGAAACCGGAAGCCGTGATATTCTACGGCGCGATTCCCGAAGGGCTGGAGGCGGCGAAACGAACCATTCAAATCGCGGCTTTTCAGGACAGGCTAAAAAAGTTTAACAAAAGCAAAATTGCCGTTGACAACGGCGGGTTTTAGTTTACAATAGGAGGTGGGCACGTTTGGGCGGGCGTGGAAGCCAATTTGGAAGAGGCGGTAATTCTTCCGGTGGCAACATAAACGTCACTTCGACAACGTCCTTGATTTCTCAGCGTGAAGGGCAAAGAGACGAAGTTGACGAGGTTTTGACTGTTTTACGTGAATTGAATGAGCAATACGGCGCAGAGCTGAACGACGTGCAGATTGTCACGATCAGGGGATCTGGTTCAAACGCAATCGCTTATTACGATTCAGAGGGCAATCTCGCATTCAACAAAAAGTATTTCGACAATTCCTCAATCGAAGCTGCATACAAGCGATGCGTTGACAGCAAATTTCACCCGAGTCAGGGTAACAAGACAGCGGTCGAAGCCGTCGCCGCACATGAGATGGGCCACAAGCTGACGGATATGGCCGCTTTTAGGGCTGGGTATGGCACTTGGGCACTTGATCGGGTAGCAAACGATATCGTCAGAGACGCCGCCAGAGGCTTGAATATGCGGGAGTCCGCAGTGGTCGGTGTGGTTAGCGGATATGCCAAGCACAACCACGCCGAAGCCGTCGCAGAGGCATTCGCGGATGTTTACTGTAACGGATCGAATGCTGCAAGAGAAAGCAGAGCCATTGTTTCTGAACTTGAGAGGCGTTTACGCTAAGGAGGTAAAACACCATGACAGGCAAAGTCAAAGGAGCGCGTTACACGGAACCCGCAGATTATTTCCCGCCCGAGGTTCGCAAGGAGCTGAAAATCGGCGAATTTGCAGAGAAGACGCGCAAGAAGACCGCGCAGGGTAACAGCGCGGCCAAGAAGAAAACTGCTCCTAAGAAGACCAAGTAAAACAGGATATACGGATAATGGGTGAAACGAGGCAAGGCTATTATGGCCTTGCCTCGCTGTATTTTTGGCTGGAAAAACGCCATGCAATATTTTATTGACAAAAGAAATATAATGATTTACAATTGAGGTGAGACATCAGATGGGCGGTCGAGGCGCAGGAAGCAGATTAACTAATCAGACAGCAGCGGGACAGTCAAACACCGCTGGAGGCACTGTCAAGAACCTGGACGATGCCCAGACCGCGCAGGATGTTTCGCTCTGGTTGGCGAGTAAAGGCTACACGTTCGGGGTCTCGCCCACCATCGACAAGAACATCCCCGTCAGGGTGCTGAAAAGCGGGGCAAAGATGGTTATGAGGCTTTACAACGAGCTTGGTTTGGATCCCTCCTCCACCTTCTTAGTCAGGGATTTAGATTCAGATGAGCATCGGCCTAATGCGATTATGTCAGCGAGCTTTTACGGGGACATCAACTACAATCCCTTGTTTTACGGCAGTGAAGATCTTGCAAACCAAAGGGACGAAAAAGTCGCAAAAGCAAAAAGCGGCTGGAATCCCGGCGAGGGCAAAGACCACACAAGCGATATCGCGCACGAGTTAGGGCACAGCATCGAGGCTTATCTGATAGCCAAAAGATATACCAACGGCGCAGTTGGTGCTAAACGTTTGACCGCAGACGCTGTTAATGCCTGGACTAAGCACACGATATCAACAGAAATTATCCGCGAAGCGGCGACGGCCTTGAAGAAGAGTGGCTACAAGGTTACTAAGTGGCCCTGGTCATACACTTCACCGGATGGAAAAGTGACCGGGTGGGATAACAAAAAGCTCTCACCCAAAGGTACGTCTGTCGCAGACTATGTCGGGTCAGTATCCGGGTACGCCCGAACCAACAGAAGTGAGTGTTTGGCAGAATGCGTTTGTGATTATCTCATGAATGGTTCGTCAGCTTCAAGGATGTCGCAGGAAGTATGGCGAATAGTGAAACGGGAAATGAAGAAGTGACCAAAGGAGGGTTGACGCCATGACGAACGAAGAGAGAAAAGCCCTTGAGAAGTATGGGCTTGTTCGCCACGATTCATTTGCCCCGCCCGCAGACCAGTTGGCACGAGTGCAACGGGCCGAGAAAAAGAAGAAAGCCCCAGCGACCAAGAAGAAACCAGCCCCAAAGAAGACCAAATAACCACACAGACGAAGCAGTGGGACAGAGCGCAAAGCCCTGTCCCATTTGCATTTTTGGATGATGGGAGGTGAGGTGTGTGGAAGGTGAGCCTAAGAAAGAGCGACCTCAGAACCGAAACCTAAAGCCCCTCGGCTCCGGCAGTCTGACCCCGGAACAGGAACTGGAGATCCGGCGAAAGGGCAAAATCGCAGCGGATAAGGCGCGAAGCAGAAACGCGGACATCCGCGCGGCAGTGCGGGCAGTGCTGAATCTCAACAGCAAGGGCCGTGCTAAGTCGATGGACGTTCTCAAGATGCAGAGCGTCGAACAGTTGCAGGAGGACGGCGCTCCCCTGGTTGCCCAGCTCGTGTACACGCAGATGCAGATGGCCCTGAACGGCGACAAAGAGGCCCGTGATTGGCTGTGCAGGATGGCAGGCGTAGAGGATGCAGTCAAAGAGGCATCGCAGGGTTTGACCGTAACGGCAGACCCCGAAGCACTGGAGCAGTCCGGCGGGGTGAGGATTCACCTGATCCGGGGAGACAAGCCCCGCGAGGACGAGGGCGAGGAGGATGCGGCTACACGGGCGGCGAACAGGCTTGCGGTGGTCGAGGCGATGAAAGCAGCGGGCGAAGCGGCTGATCAGATCGGAGAAGCAGTTGCCGGGAAGGTAGCGGAAGCGCTCAAAACCCCGGACGGTGGTTCCGATGAATGAGGTTTACATTGAAGATCTGATTGCCCCGAATTATGACCCTCTGCTTGAGGATGTGGTGAATCACGGACACAGCAATTACATCCTGAAAGGCGGTCGTGGTTCGCTGAAATCCTCCTTTATCGGCTTTTCGATCCCCCTGCTGATGCTGGAGCACCCGGACGTGAACGCTTTGATCGTGCGTAAAACCGCAAAGACCTTGCGTGACAGTGTGTTCGGGCAGATGCAATTCGCTATCAATAAGCTGGGCCTGAATGATGAATTTACTTGCCGCGTTTCTCCAATGCAGATTAAGAGAATAGAAACCGGGCAAGTGATCCTCTTTAGGGGCCTTGATGACCCTATGAAAATCAAGTCTATCAAGGCCCCGAAGGGGTATTTCGGTATCACGTGGTTTGAGGAAGCAGACCAGTTTTCCGGCATGAAAGAGATCCGTTCTGTTTTGCAGTCCGCACGACGCGGCGGTTCCCTTTACTGGAATTTCATGTCGTTCAACCCTCCCGAAACACAGGCAAACTTCATGAATGAAGAGGTGCTGCACCCGACCCGTGATACGCTGGTTCATTCCTCCGATTATCGAACCGTGCCGGATGAATGGCTGGGACAGCAGTTTTTCAACGATGCACTGGAGCTGGCGCTCATTAACCCAAAGGCATACCGGCATGAGTACCTTGGCGAGGTTACGGGCACGGGCGGCGAGGTTTTTGATAACCTTGTGATCCGGGAGATACCGGACAGCGAGATAAACACCTTCGGCAGTATCTATTTCGGATTGGATTTCGGCTGGTATCCTGACCCGGCGCACTGGACGAAGTGCTGTTACAATCCTTCGCAGTTGACCCTGTACATCTTCGATGAGCTGAGAGTCAACAAGACCAGCAACGCTGAACTATGGAGGCGTTTGCAGGATGAGAAGGGCATGACCGGATCTGATTTGATTACGGCAGACAGCGCCGAGCCGAAAAGCATTTCTGACTTGCGGGAGTACGGCGCGTTTTGCCGAGGCGCTGAGAAGGGCCCGGACAGTGTGCGGTACAGCATGAAGTGGCTGCAGTCCCTTCGGGCGATTGTCATTGACCCGTACAGATGCCCGGAGACAGCCCGCGAGTTTACGCATTATGAGTACGAGCGCACATCCGATGGCGACGTGATCAGCGGATACCCGGATGCGAACAATCACAGCATTGACGCGGTGCGCTATGCGCTGAACCGGGTATGGAAGAAGCGCGGGCAATGACGGAGGTACAGCATGTTTTCAAAAATTATGGCTTTTATAAGGCAGGTGATCAGAAAGATGTTACCGTTGCGAACCGTCGAACAGGTGGAGACCATCGAAACGCCCCTGTCCACGGATATGATCAACGCGCTTGATGAGTGGTATCAAGCATATACGAATCAGGCTCCGTGGGTGAACGATGACACGGTGAAGTCCATGAACCTCCCTGCCATGATTTCCTCCGAGATTGCGCGTCAGGTAACGCTTGAAATGCAGTGGAACATTACGGGCAAGACCCCGGAAAAAGGCCCGGATGACGAGGAAACCCCCGAAGCGGTCGATAACCCCCGCGCAGAATATCTGAGGCAGGAATTTGAAAAGCTGATGGCCGAACTGCGGAAGAAGCTGGAGCAGGGCTGCGCGGCTGGCGGCATGGCAGTCCGGCCCTATCCGAACGTGAAGGACGGCCACATCTATTTCGGCTGGACGATGGACTGGAGCATGTACCCGGTCGCGTTTGATGAAAACGGGGATCTGAAAGATGTCATTTTCCGCGATGTCTACCAGGACGGCGACATCACGTACACGCGCCTTGAGCGTCACACGGTCAAGGGCGAGGACGTGGAGGTCACCCAGCGGGTGTTCAAGTCCAAATCCAAAGACCAGATCGGGACAGAGGTTCCCCTGACGGCGGTTGAGCAGTGGAGCGAATTGGAGCCGAAAGCTACACTGCACGGCACTGAGGGCCAATTGTTCGGATGGTTCAAGGTAGCTGCAGCAAATAACGTAGACGTTGATTCCCCGATGGGCATTTCGGTGTTCCATAAGGCCCTCAAGGTCATCAAGCAGGCAGATATGCAGTATTCCCGCCTGTTGTGGGAATTTGAAGGATCAGAGCTTGCTATCGATGTTGACCCGCTGGCCCTGCGTCCCCAGAAGCCGGACGCGCGGACAGGCTACGGCGAGGTCAAGTACGAGATGCCGAAACTTAATGACAGGCTTTTCCGTGGCGTCAACCTTGATGAGGATCATTATTCCGTATTCAGTCCGACAATCCGCGATACGGCCCTTTTAAACGGTCTGAACAGGCTTTTGATGATGATCGAGGATTTGTCCGGCCTCTCCCGTGGAACGCTGTCAGACGCGCCGCTGGAGGCCAGGACGGCCACAGAATTGAGGATCCTTCGCCAACGCACGTATGCGACCATTGCAGACAACCAGGCTGCGCTTGAAAGGTGCTTGCGCGATGTGGTGCGGGCAATGGATAAATATGCGTCCATGTATCATCTTGCCCCGGAGGGCGAGTATGAACTTTCCTTCGAGTGGGATGATTCCATCCTGACGGACAGGGCGCAGGAGATGTCCGAACGGCTTGAATTGATGTCGCACGGGATCATCGGCAAGTCTGAGATGCGTCAGTGGTATACGGGCGAGACTGAGCCCCAGGCCAAAGCAGCTATCAAGGCCATACAGGACGAGGTGCTGCAGCAGAACATGGAAGCCATGATGCGGCAGATGCAGGCGCAGACCGCACAGCAGGCCCAGACCGACCTTGACAACCGGGCAAGCGACCAGATTCCACCCAAGGAGGATCAAAAGCCGGAGGCTGATGCCGAGTGACGGGTGAGGAGCTGAACAAGGCCCTTGAGATCATTCAAAACCGCTTCGACCAGGTCAATCAACTGTTTATCCGTAAGGTCGCAAAGCAGATCAAAAAGATCGGCGAATTGAACCAGACCAGTATCAACCGCCTGCTGGTGATGGCAGAGGTCAGCGCCGATGTGGAGGAGATAACACTTGCGCTGATGAACGCGGCGAGCCTGACCAAGCCAGAGGTCATCAACCTGTACACGCAGGCGATGAACGACACGTACACAGACCCCCGGTTCACCCGGGCATTCAGCGCGGGCCTGACGGTTCCCCCGGCACAGCGCATACGGATGGTGAATCTCACCCGGGGCATAGCCGCCCAGACCCTGCTTGCACTGGATAACCTGTCAAACACAACGGCCATAGGACAGCCGTACAGGGCGGCGGTTGATACGGCGGTGCTGGCGGTGAGCAGCGGATTGACGAGCTACACAGCGGCGACGCGCGATGCCATAAAGCAACTGGGCTATAACGGGTTGCAAGTCCATTATGCTTCCGGGTATCACAGGCGGCTTGATACGGCAGTCCGGCAGAACATCATCGACGCCACCCGGCAGATCACCCAGCACTGCGCAGACCTTGCAGGTGAATCCCTCGGCTATAACGCGGTTGAGCTGTCCGCACATATGCACTCGGCCCCTGACCATGAACCAGTACAGGGCCGGGTGTTTTTGCGTCCTGAGTTTGAC
>Ga0247611_10000849_pt1 | contig 58898 bp, 59 predicted proteins | sample 177DNAGHGhighgp2_FD_192422 | JGI IMG/M metagenome (GOLD analysis project Ga0247611, IMG submission 192422) | Sheep rumen microbial communities from Palmerston North, Manawatu-Wanganui, New Zealand - 1770 DNA GHGhigh gp2 | ecosystem: Host-associated > Mammals > Digestive system > Stomach > Rumen... | reverse complement strand
CGCCCAAAGTGAACCTGGTGAACTGCTACAAGTATGTGCCCGAGCTGCGCCACATAATGGAAGACCCCGGCAACGACGAGCTGAAAAACATGCTCACCTATGCCGCCGAGCTGGAGGACACAAACCGTCAGGTGGGCATCCACGCCTGCGGCGTGATTATCGGCGCCGACGACCTGACGAACATAGCCCCCGTGTGTACCATCTATGACAAGGAGTCGAAACAGGATGTGCTGGTGACACAGTATGACGGCCATGTGGTGGAGACGGTAGGACTGATCAAAATGGACTTCCTTGGACTGAAGAACCTCACCATCATCAAGAACGCCTTGAAGATGATCAAGAAGAACCACAATGTGGACATCGACATAGACCATCTGCCTATCGACGACGAGGCCACCTACAAACTCTTCTGCGAGGGCAACACGGTGGGGACGTTCCAGTTTGAGTCGGCCGGTATGCAGAAGTACTTGCGTGAGCTGGAGCCCCATGTGTTTGAGGACCTCATAGCCATGAACGCCCTCTACCGTCCGGGTCCAATGGATTATATACCCGACTTTATCGACCGCAAGCAGGGCCGCAAACCCATCGAGTATGACATTCCCTGCATGGAGAAATACCTGAAGGACACCTACGGCATCACCGTCTACCAAGAGCAGGTGATGCTTCTGAGCCGCCAGCTGGCCGGCTTCACCCGCGGCCAGAGCGACACCCTGCGCAAAGCCATGGGCAAGAAGCAGATTGAGAAGATGAACGAACTGGAGGTGCTCTTCTACAAAGGTGGCGAGGCCAACGGCCATCCAAAGGATAAGCTGCACAAGATATGGGAGGACTGGAAGAAATTTGCCTCCTATGCCTTCAACAAGTCGCACGCCACGTGCTACTCATGGGTGGCCTACCAGACGGCATATCTCAAAGCCCACTACCCAGCCGAGTATATGGCCGCCGTGATGACCAGTGGCCAGAGCGATATAAAGCGCACCACCGAGTTGATGGACGACTGCCGCCGCCATGGTCTCGAAATCCTGCCGCCCTCCATCAACGAGTCGGACATGGATTTCTCGGTCAACAGCAAGGGGCAAATCCGATTTGGCCTCCAGGCTATCAGCGGCATGGGCGAGGCAGCTGCCGACGCCATCATCTCCGAGCGCGAGAAGCACGGCCCCTATACCGACATCTTCGACCTGCTGGAGCGGGTGGACATCCGCTCCGTCAACCGCAAGAATATTGAGGTCCTTGTCAAGGCTGGTGCCTTCGACGGCATCGGGCCTATGCACCGCGCCCAGTATTTCCACCGCGAAGGGGACATCCTCACCTCCCCCACCTTTCTGGAGAAGCTGATGCGCTGGGCGCTCCACAACAAACAGAATGCCGACGCCGCACAGATGTCTATCTTCGACATGAGCGACGAGATTAAGAAAGATGCCCATCCGGACATTCCCCAGTGTGAGGAATGGAGCGTGGTGGAACGCTGCCGCGAGGAGTTCAGCGTGATTGGGCTATACCTCAGCGGCCACCCACTCGACGACTACCGTTTTGAGATGACCCATTTCACCAACACGCAGTGTGCCGAGCTGGCCGACCCCTCTTCGCTCATAGGGAAAGACCTCCGCTTTGGCGGCATCGTGACTGACGCCAAGAGCGGCATCTCGCCTAAGAACGGCGACCCATACGGCATCCTGACCGTCGAGGACTATAGCGGAGCTTACAACCTGCGACTATTTAAGGGCGAATACCTTAAGTTCAAGAGTTTCTTTGAGAAGGACCAATTCATATTCATCCAAGGAGCTTTCCGCCAATTCTCGCGCCAACTGGAAGACGGCACCATGTACCAATCAAAGCCCACACTGAAAATCTCCAGCATCACACTGCTCAGCGAGGTGCTTGAACACAAGACCAAACTCATCCGCTTCACTATCAATCTGGCCGATATATCCGACCCCTTCTGCCGTGAGCTGCAAGGCCTGGCCAAGAAACACAAGGGCAAGACCCCCATGGAAGCCACGGTGATAGACCCATCCAGCGGGCTGCGACTCACCATGAAGACACGTGACCTCCTTGTCAATCCGCGCGAGATGCTGCAAGTGCTCTCACAGATGCCCAACCTGTCAGATGTCAAACCCATTGCTACCGCATTATAACAATTAACGCCATGCAACTTTCCACACCAGTAGCCATCGGCACCTCACCTCTGCACATCAGCCATGGGACACCCCTGCTCTCACTCGGCTCGTGCTTTGCCGACAACATTGGGCAGAAGTTGCAGACGGCAGGACATGACATTGTGTGCAATCCCTTCGGCACGCTCTATAATCCCCTGTCCATAGCCCTGGCCCTTACCCATGCCCTTGACGACCGCGAGATCGACCCGTCGTGGACAGTCGAGTGCCAAGGCTTGTGGCACTCGTGGATGCATCACAGCCGTTTCTCTCACCCCGACCGTGACAAGTGTCTGCAAAACTGCAACGAGGCCATCCACCTTGCCCATGGGCAGCTGCAACGTCGACCCCTCTTGCTCGTCACGTTCGGCACAGCCTACGTCTATGCCTTGGCTTCCGGTCCCCATCAAGGGAGGGTGGTGGCCAACTGCCACAAGGTGCCTCCTCAGCAGTTTACACGTTCGCGGCTCACCGTCGCTCTGATTGTCGACACTTGGCGCCCACTGCTCGGCCGCCTGGCCGAACTGGGATGCACGGTTATATTCACCGTCAGCCCCATCCGTCACATAGCCGACGGTTTGCATGCCAACCAGCTGAGCAAAAGCACCCTCCTGCTGGCCATAGACACGCTTATGACCGACCGAGAGACTGATTGTAAAATGCCAGTGTGCCATTACTTCCCTGCCTATGAAATACTTCTCGACCAACTGCGCGACTACCGATTCTATGCTCGCGACATGTGCCACCCCTCCGACCTGGCCATCGACATCGTTTGGCAACATTTCCAGGACACATACATGACGCCCTCCACCATTCAACAAAACATACTCAACACCAAAGCCAGTCTGCGCTCTGGGCATCGTCCCATCACGAATAATGCAACAACATAAAACACAACAAAACAATATCATACCATGAGCAAACCAAACATCGCCCTCGTCATGGGGGGCTACTCAGGCGAACACGACATCTCCATCCTCAGCGGATGTCAGGTGTACGACAGTCTTGACCATCAAAAATACAACATCTACAAAATAGTAGTCGACCGTCAGGAATGGTACCATCTCACTGATGATGGCCAGCACATCCCCGTCAACCGCCACAACTTCACCATCCCCGGAGTAGACCATTTCCAGCTCGCATTCATCATCATCCACGGCAACCCCGGCGAAAACGGAGTGCTGCAAGGCTACTTCGACACCCTCGGCATCCCCTACACCACCAGCGGATACTACACCTCCGCCCTCACATTTCATAAAGGCTACTGCAACCCCGTGGTCAAAAGTTTCGGGATTGTCAGTGTAGCCCCTTCGGTGCTCATCTACGACATGAGTCAGGCCTCGCTCGACAAGATAGCCGCCGCCAACCTCACCTATCCCCTCTTTGTGAAACCCGCAGCAGGAGGCAGCAGTGTGGCCACTACCAAGGTCAAAGAGCCGGCCTACCTACTGCCCGCCATCGAACAGGCTTTTACCGAGGACAGCCAGGTCCTCATCGAAGAATGCATCAAGGGTCGTGAATTTGACTGCGGTGTCTTCCGCACCAAAACCGAAAAGTACATCTTCCCCATCACCGAAATCATCCCTCTCGGCGGCCACGAATTTTTCGACTATCAAGCCAAATATCAGGGTTTCAGCAACGAGGTAACTCCCGCACAATGCCCCACGGCCGTCTCCAAACACATTCAGGACATCTCATCACAACTCTATGACCTCCTCAACTGCCGCGGTATCGTCCGGTTCGACTACATCTACAACGACGAACAAAATCAACTCTACTTCCTCGAAGTGAACACTATCCCCGGACAGAGTGCCGAAAGCATAGTCCCCAAGCAAGCACGCGCCATGGGCATCAGCACCTCACAGCTTTACCAAATGATAATAGACACCAGCTTATGAACCCGCACGCCACCCCGCAGCGACCTCTTTGCATCGTCCGCCTCGCCCTCTTCCTGGTTTGCGCCCTTGTGGGCAGCACACATGGTCTCCAAGCGCAGCGCCCCTGCAACGACACCATAGTGCGAGCCTATGACACCATCTGCGAGGGTGACAGCATCACTTACTTTGGGCGCGTACTGAGTCATCAGGGCCTTTACTTTGACACCATCCCCCGCACCGACACTCTATGCGACAGCGTAATAATCTTGAAGCTCAGCGTGCTTACCATTCCAGGACACTCCATCTTCGCCCGCAAACACTGCACTCCTATTATAGCTTACGACCTCCTTGGGGGCTACCCACAAATCAACTACTACCACTGGTCCGCCGAACCACCAGACTCAACACTCAACGGCCAAGAAGACCAAAGCTGGGTGCGCGTCAACCCCCGGCAGCCCACCACCTACACCCTCGTACTCGACTACCGTGAAGACCCGCCACAATGCCCTGCAACATGCTCCATCACCGTCAACCCCATCGAACCCGTAGCCGCTGCCATGCACGTCATCCCCGACGAAATCACATACGACAACATGCACATCATTCTTGAAGACTTCAGCACCGGCACACGCGAGAACCGATGGGGAGGATGGGCCGGACGAAACTGGTATATCAACGGCGTCCGCCAACAACCCAACGGCGAATGGGTAGAATTCTATGGCGACCCATCCTGGGGCGACACTGTCCACATTATGATGGAAGCCTACTCCCCCTCCTGCCTCGACACCGCCACACGCGACATCCCTTTCCGAAGAGTATCACTTTATATCCCTAACGTCTTTACCCCAGATGCCGAAACCAACAATATCATCATTCCTCATACCATCGGCATCACCGACCTGGAAATTTGGATTTATGACCGCCGCGGCGTTCTTATCTTCCACTCCGACCAGCCCGAAAAAGGCTGGGACGGCAAGGACAAACATGGCCAGCTTTGCCACGCTGGCACATACACATATTTCTGCCGTTATCGCGACACGATTACCCCATCGGGCTACCAATCAACCAAGGGGTCTATCACTCTCTTACGCTGAGAAAATGACACCCATCATACATCCTGTCGCCTCCAAGGCTACAGACTATCCGCTTAGATAGACCAGCCCTTTCTCAACACAAAAAGACCAGATACTATTCCTCCTGGCTACTCTGCCATATCCTCTTCCCACTTTGGAAAGGGAGTCATATCCGCAGCCCATTTGAAAAGGGAGAGCGTATTGACGTCCCTTAATAGGGTGAGGAAAAGGGCTCTCTGTATTTTGTGAATACATAGAATCCTTCTTACGGCATATCCTATGGCCGATATTATCCTACAGCAAGCACAAAAAAAGGATGCCTCGATAAGGCATCCTTTTTTATTCAACTAATGCTTAAGCAAGGAGCTTATTCTGCAACGCGAACAAGGCGGACAGAAGCACCCTGATGTTTAGCATACTGGTTGGTGGAGATAACTCTGTTGTTCTGGAAATCGAAGTAGTGAGCAGCAGCATTGGCGGTACTGTTGCTGGTGTTCAGCCAATACCAACCACCGATCTCGACTTTGTCAACAACTTCACCAAAACGACGGCCAGCGGCGGGCAGGAAGACAGCACCAGCAGCTTCCATTCTGGTCCACTCAGCAATCGAATAGGTGTTTCTGGTGTAACCAGTGCCACCGGTGAGGCCAGAAGTACCAGGAGTGAAGTTCAGACCGGCAGGAAGAGTCCAGTTGTCGGGCAGGAGGATCACACCGGGAACACCGTTGACGCTACCAACACCACGCAACTGGGCAGCATTGGCACGGCCCTGATAGAGATAACGCATCTCAGTGACATTGATCAGAGTCCAAAGACCAGCCTCGTTGCCACCATTAGCGATTGCATTGTAATAACCCCAATCGTATTCGGTGTTATTGATACTTCTGTTGTAACCAAAGCCATAGTCGGAGTTGACAGTGCTGGTCATGTAGGGAGCTTTGCCATCAAAGCCGCTGGCACCCCAACCAAACAGGTCGATGGTGCTGCTTTGAGCGGGATTGGCATTGCCTTCACCAACGATGTCATACTGGTGGTCAGCGAACTTCCAAGAGCCGTCAGCAAGATACTGGAGGTTACCTTTGGAGAAATAAACCTGTTTGGTGGAGCTGATGGAGAAAAGACCATTGATAGCACCGGCGGGAGCATCACCTTCCTCAGCGGGGACGAAGTTGAGGCTGTTGGCGTTCAGGTTGATCTCGGTCACCTCACTACGATGGATATTCAGGCCCATGAAAGAGCTGTTGGTGTTCAAAGTGCAAACACTACCGTCCTCAGCAGTGATGACGAGAGTCAGAGAAGTATAGGTGTTGTGGGGCATATAGAGATAGAACTCGTGGCCATTGCTGATATCCTGAGCAGTGGAGCAAACCAAAGAAGAAGTATGAGAACCGTTAGAAGCATAGGTCATAGTAGGAGCATCACCATTCATAGCAACAGTGAAAACACCATTGACGAACTCATTGGTAGTAACGTCAATGCGGGAAACATTGACACCATTCTTTTGCAGAGTGATTTTCAGAGCACCGCAGAGGTTCTTGAAATTGAGATTCTCAGTGCTTGAAGTAGCATACATGGGGAACAATGTCAAGGCGCCATCAACAGAATTCTGGACAGCGGGCAGTTCCACGCTGTTGGAAGAAACAGCTATCTCAGCAGGATACATTGCACTATAAGGAGCATTACCAGCATTGCCACTGACAAGAGTGAAGGTGGCAGTAGTGGCAGGGGTCTGAGGCTGAGCCTCATAAATGGCACAACCAGCAGAACCGTAGACGGCAATCCGGTCACCGGCTGCCCACTCAACGCCCTCACCATTCAGAATGGTTTTGCCATCCTGATAAGTGCAAGGCTCCATGGCTGCATTGAACTGGGCAACGCCCTCGTCCTTCTGGCAAGAAGTCACAGCCAAAGCAAGTCCCATAAGGGAGAAAAGGGAAACAAGTGTTCTTTTCATTTTTCTGTGTTTTTTTTAAATGTTTTAAGGGTTAATAATTAATCGAAATCACTGCCGTCGTGAGTTTCACCACTGGAGATGAGGTTTTCATTGGTACCGGTCGGGAGGAGCTCGCCACCGCTAACTTGGAAACCTTTTTCAACCCGGGCGTTCAGGATTTCAACCATCGGAGAATTGTACTCCTTTTTCAAATTTTCTTTCATGATTCTTTGATTAAAATTTTAAGGTTAATATTTAATATTTGTATGTTCTAAAAAAAGATTTTGTTCCTTGTCTAACTATGCCATTTTTGTGGCACCAACAAGCCCTAAAAAACAATTTTTTATGCTTTCGCGCCACTTCTTGTTTATATTTTCGAGTTCTATTCTATATACTATCTGTTCGATATAACAACTTAAAATACACTTTATTAAACTACGAAATACTCAAAAAATACAGCCCTTTTACAACCCATATTTCTCGACATATTTCAAATGCAAAGATACACATTTTTTTTGATATAAAAATTTTTTTTGGAGAAACGTCATAATTAGATTTCAATACCAAGAAGAAAAGCCACTTATGAACAGCTTGCGGTTCTCAAGGGACGGCCTGATGCGGCTGTTGAGGTTGTTTTGGGTCAGTGGGTACCTCCCCTATATGTTGCTGATGGCGTTCGAACAATTCTTTCGTGGCTTCCTTATATCATCTTTTTTTCTTGCAAAGATATCTTTCTTTTCCATATTGCGAACTCAGGGTTATGTAGATGAACCTGTTCCTTGTCGTCCGTGTTGAGGATGGACAACTCCTCCTTTGGGGGATACGCGTTCGGATGATGCTCTCGAAAAGGTGGCCAAAAGGTGACCAAGATTGGGATATAAAAGAAAAAAGATTTTGCATTTTCACTCTTTTAGAGCTTCTTGCAAAATCTCTTTGGTGCCCGGAACAGGAACGCCCCAGGCACAATTACTGATTAGTAACTATTTATAATTGTAATCGTTGTTGTTTTTGACGTTCTTAAACCGAGCAATAAAACTGAATGAATATTCAAAAAGGTGGCCAAAAGGTGGCCAAGGTTTCAATGACTATTCGGTAGTCCCAATCAACCATTTCCTCATCAGAATAAGCCATTCAATGTGTGGCGTTTCCCTCGCCATCGGGAAGTGATGTGGCGTTACCGTTAAGAAAGGAAACACTCCGTAGCAGCAATTCATTGTCAAGATGGACACCAGTACCACCAAGAGGAAAATAATGCACCAGGGGGCGTATTTTTTGATTTTGGTCATAGGCGTTTTATTTAAGAATAAAAAATCCCCACCCGAAAGGATGGGGATAGTAACAAAATATTTTGAAAATGAAACAACTTTATATTTCCTGATAAGAATACCAACGAAAACGTTGTTTTTGTTTGTATATTTCAGGTTGTATAAGTTCATACTCGTCATATATCTGCACATACAACCATTCACCATACATCTCTGAATTAAGGTGGCACTTTGCACGGATTCCACCCAAATCATCCACATCCATATCACTGATGGTGATGCAGTCCCCGTTTTCATTTTTGTACACCTTACCAATCTCAAACTTCTTCTTTCCCCTGTGCCAACCCTTTGTGAGTTTTTCAAAATGTTCTTTCCCCACAGTTTCAACAGGACAGCACTCATCAACCTTTGTATCTAATACGTCTGCATCATAAGGTTCAGTTCCACCATAATACACCTTATTTATTGCTTCTTTCTTGCTTGCTGCCTCAACCTCAAAATGTAAAACCTTATCTATGTGTATTTTTACGTAATATTTCATCTTTTTCATCCTTTTCTTATTTTCGAAAATCTATATTGTGTTTTTTAAACAAAGCTCTCCCGGCTTTGACTTCCAAGATAAAATTTTGTAACGCTTCCAATGTTCTCGGTGAATTGAAGTCTATTTCACCAGCTTCGTCTAGGTCAACGTCACTGTAAACCATCATACAGTCCAGATAACCCTCAAAATCCTTCCGCCAGCGTTTGCTGTTCATTGCTCTGTCAAGTTGGGTCAGGCGTTTAATAGCTTCCCAGTCATCATTTTTAACCGCTAAAAGCAGTTTGTCTAAATATTCCATTTTTTTTATATTTTATTTCATTACACATTTTGCACTCACAAATGCACCCTTGCCATAGTTTGTGTCTATAAGTTCGGTGTCACCATCGACAAAAACCCATTCCCAAGAACATTGTTGCCCTTTTCGAAAGGCACCATCATCCTCATCTACATACCACCAATCGACCAGAACTCTTTTACCGTCCCTTTCCCTCACATATATACCATAGTTTACATCGAGGTATAATTTGCCGACCTCAAACTTGAACTTGATGTCTTTGGCATCCACTTTCTGTTCTTTGCACCATTGAACATAATGTTCATACATTTGTGTATAGAGATTTTCCATAGTGACCTCCTTTCTTATTCAACTTCTATTTCCATATCCCAGTCGATGTTGTCGAGACGAATAGTGAGGGTGGCATTGGCTTCAATGTCATTCACATAATCGGAGTCTTTAAGGTTCATAACACCTTCCAACTCGACTTCCAAGTAGTCACCATTTTTCTCGACAGTGCATTGGATGTTGTAGGCGGGGAAAGTGATACCCCAGTCTTCGTGGCACATTTCAATGTTTTGAGCGATTTGCTCTTCTGTGGCGTCAGCCAATCTAATTATTTTACTCATTTTGTTTGTGTTTTAATTGTTTATACATTAGTTATTATAATCTTTTAGATTAAATTTAAGCAACCATCAATGAAGACTGTTTCTTGACATCAGGATTCTTTACAGTCCCACAATGAATTTCGTTCCATCTATCAACTTGATTTCTTGCACTACGATTTAATTCATCATAGTGAGCGTCTGCCACCTTCATTGCCCATTCTTTCCCTTGACACTTCTGAATTGCATCCAAGAACTTTGTTATAATCTTCAATCCTTGACGAAATGCTGAATCATTATTCCAGTCATAAAAAAATGGCCAAACATAATAAACCATATCACCATACAGGTAATCGTTCAAATCCTCCTCACAAAACCAAAAAAATCTAAATTTGAATTCAATAGCTGACAGGTAGTGTTCGTAATTACTCGGATGGTTGTTCATATGGTCAATCGCCATAGATTCCATTTTGGACTTTGCAACCTTGATAATTTTGTTTTCTTTTTTAATATTTCGTTTCATAGTTGTTGGTGTTCGGTGTACCGCCGTCCCCCGGTCAAATAATTCTATCTAAAAAATAACAAAAATTTTCCCAAAAAATCAATTTTGGATATTTTATAATCAATTATGCTGCATTGAATGAATAATCTGCTCCCTTTGCAAATGATTGGTAGGCATCGATAACACAGTCTATCTTCTCCGACTTGATATTAGCCTGTTCGTCGAAGAGCATATCATTACGGACATACGTTGTCACCATCATAGAGTGGTCTTCGAGTTCTGTCCCTAATCCGACACCTTCTTCCATAGTCCAGAACAAGCTGTTGGGATGATTGGGATGAGTGTAATCCGAGTGATTAAAGACCCTGTTCCTTGAAAAGAAATCGGTCATAAGATTCAATCTGCTTTCTGCATCCTTTTCCTCTCGTTCTTCGTATCTGTCGAAGAAATGTGGGGTGAAGAATACTGTTGTCGATACATAGTCACACAGGAAGCAAGCCCACAGCTGATTACCCTTTCTGAAAGTGGCGAAGATTAAGAACCCCAAACTATTTTTTAGATAGTCTCTCTTCCCGAAGGTAAAGGGAATAAGATGATAATCCAGTCTGGTCTGTTTGCTGGTGAAATCCACTCTTTTGAAGAAATGGAGTTTTTTCTCCGACAGTTTCATACAGAGTTTTCTGTATTTTGTGTCACCTGTGACATATACAATCTTCGACAGAAGATAGGTTTTGTCCTTCATTATTTCTTTGGTGATATCACCAAGTGTCATTGTCTCTACGTACATAATAAGTCTCTTTTAATTATTGGTTTTCCTGATTTCTCTCATTCTCAATCAAAGCAAGGCAGTGTTCATATACTCTTTCGGCATACACTTCACTTAACTGGTCACATTCTGCAATCTTCAAGGTGATTAAACAGGCGATGTGCCACGTCGGGAGGTTCTTGAAGGAATTGAACATACTGACGAAGTTGTGGGTAACAAGTGCTGTCACTGCATAACGGTCGGACAAATTCATTTCAAAACCATCCTCTTTCGCTTGTGCAGACATTGTATCAAATAATTTTTCCGACATCTGAACAACTCCCTTATTCAATCTGATGATTTGGGCTTTGGTCAAACTTTCAAGCTTAACCCCAAGTTCATCAAGTACCTTTGGGAGCACTTGGAGTGTCAAGGCTGTCGTTTGTTGTTTCAGTTCATTCTTCTTATTGGAAGCCTTTGAGGTGCTGCTTGCCATAACCTTTTTAATTGTACTTTTCATATTGAATATTTTTTGAATTTTGTTTTTTAACTCTTTGATTATCTTTGAAATTCGATGCAAAAATACACCCTTTTTATCACCTAAATTGTGATTCTGTAAGGTTACAAAATCTCTTCTGTTCTTTGTCGTATTCGTTGTTAAGTGCAATTTTACTACGAACTGCTGTTTTGGGGGGAAGCCATTAAGTTGCTGATTGTCGTAACCATTTCAATAATACTTTCCAAATAAATAATTTGATAAAACAATTCTGATTGTCTGTTATTTAGAATGAATATTCTGATATGAGATTCTACGCTGCCGAATGCTTCACTGACCTACCAATCTGAAAGTTGTCAATATATACATCTTTGACATTACCTTCCGCTTCGGACACAATCTTTCTATACAATCCATCCAACGCCTCCGCACATACCATTACTTCTGATTGAGTTGGGAAAAAATACTTACAATGGGCCACCATCAGTGACGCTCCGTTGGGATAGTCAATTATTATTTCGTATGAGTCATCCTTTTGCAAGACGAATTTCACAGATGCTTTTTTCCCTTTGAAACCTTCAAGATGGAGAGAAGCTTCTACAATCTTATCTTTTTTATCCCTTTTCACTTTTGTATGAACAGCTTCTGAACGAGTGCCCGATGTGATTTTGTTGAACCTTTTGCACTCTGGGTCAAATGAAATAGTGAGATCTTCACATCCGTAGATTTTGTGAGGTGTCTTGTAATTAAATAAAGGCAAAGTCTTCTCGCCTCCAACCGGATTGTGACGTTTGTTGAAGGTCTCGTTATCCATATATTCGTATGACATACGAAAACCTTGACAAGTTCCATTTCTCCTGCAACAACTATCCACTGCCTGGTATGAACATCCGAAGAAACCAGCGGCATCAATCGCCGACTCAAACTTATTCAACAAATCCCCATTTTCATCATAAACATAGACAAACGGTGACTTCAATTCTCTTTTACAACTCCAATACAGATTGGTCACATTACAATTTGATGGATTGCCATCTTTGAATTGAACATATTTCGATTTGTTTTTATCTGGGTTCGGGATAAAAGCATTTGCCACTGCATAGGCAAGGGGGATTGTTCTATGTTTTCCGTTATCATCAACAGCGTGAAAACAAAGACGGTTGCCAATCATACTTGGTTTAATTATCAACTCATAACCTTTGTTCTGAAAGTTAAGAGCCTTAACACGGCCCATAGGACTAACTTCATAGGTGGAACATCCTGTTACTTTTTCCCAAGTTTCCTTGATGATTTCGGATTCAAGTTCGCAGACTGTTTTGATGTCCATTTTTTTGTAACTTTCATTGATGTCTTCGGAAGCCTTTGAGGTGCTGCTTGCCATAACCTTTTCAATAGTATTTTTCATAATATAAATGTTTGAATTTTTACTTTAACTATTTGATTATCTCGAATTTTGCAATGCAAAATTATCTCCTTTTTATCACATAGACGATGGTTCTGTAAGGTTACAGAGTCTCTCTGTCCTTTTGCCGTAAACATTGTTCTTTGCATTGTCACCACGAAACACGGTTTCTTTGGATGCCTTACGGGTGCTTGCCATAACCTTTTCAAATTTCTTGTTCATCTTTATTTTTTTTAATTGTTTGTCTTGCATCTTCGATTTCTTCGAGAGTTCATCTCTCCTTCAAGATTTTGATGCAAAAGTATAATGAGAATGAAAGGTAAATGCCAATTCTGTAAGGTTACAAACAAAGAAGCACCTCATACTGAGGTGCTTGCAATCCAAACAAAAAAAAGGAGGGTTTCCCCTCCTTTCTCTTAAATCATATGGTTGGATTGGTCACTACACGTTTTTTACTTTTCAAACCCACCTAAATCAACATACTTTCTATCCAATGGTATAGACATTTTAGATTTATTGATATTGATACAGTATTCAGAGGCAATACCAGTACAAAAAATCTCATTAAATGTCTTCTTAACATATGAACGATATTGGGCCATCGTTTCCTTCGTTAGCATATTCTCCAAAGATTTTCTACGGTTATTTTTTTCCGCTTCCTCGTTCTCATAATTTCTTCCAGTGAGGTCGAACTTTTCGTATAGTTCCATTAGTTCATCTAAGCATTTTGTAAGGTCGTATAGGTCCCCTCCTTTGGGATGACGTAGGAAAAATATATAGAATACTTTACCTATTATTCCACGTTCAAATTCACAGCGGATTCTCTTGTCGTTATTTACAATAACAAATATCTCAATATCGGCAGTGTCGTTAAAGGATTCCACCACTATTTTATGTTTCTTCGTCAGTTTTTTCCCGTCCTCAATCTCAGAGCATAGTTTTTTCAAATCTTCCAGAATATCCTCCATCGAGTTATACTCGCTCAACGAACTAAACTTGGATGTCTTCTCTCTCAACTGTTGTTCTATCCGTGATTCATAACGGGATTCCTGTTGGTATCTACGGCTGTCAATGGTTATGAAATCTGTTGAAGAACCCCCTCTATTGTTGTCCTCGTATGCCTTGTATGATGAATACGACTTACCCGTAATCCTTTCGAAATTCTCCTTGGCAATTTCGAGAGCAAAGTCATTCAAAATACCATTGACATAATCACATCCCGAAAGGAGGTCGGATGACACAAACAGCTCAACGTCGTCACCGGAGTCTTTGGAGTATAATCTGGTAACAAGAGCACCTCCGTCCTCATTGCCACATACCTCTTCCAAGAGATGACGTGCATACTCACCATTCTCGTCGTTACCAGATGCTGTGTCATAGAGTTTGGACAGATCCTCATCGGGGACATATTGGAACTTGACTTTCGGATAGTTCTTCACAAGAATCATTTCGGGATAGAAGCTGCATCTCCATCCTTCGACTGCTTCCATCATCTTTGTGTTAAGACTATTATCGGTACGACTTGGAAAATAGTAGATGCAGTCATATCGTAGGTTTAGGTTGATAGGGGTTATATGTTTCTTTATTTGCATAATGTTATTGTTTTTCTGATATTTCAAGTTTGTAATTATCCCGAAGTTCCATCAGTAATCGTCCCATCAGATTCGGTCCCACATAGTAATCACCTTGCCGTTTCACACCCCAAGTATCTGCCCAACTCTTCTTGAACGAGCTTTGGTCCTCTACGATGTACTTGCCGTTGCTACGTTCCAATGCCTCTCTAAACTTCTCACTTTGCACGTACTTCAGTTGAAGGCACTGCTTCATTGCATCCACGATAATCATCCCCCAGTCATCTCGTCTATGGGTCTTCTCATAGTGCTTGGCTGTCATCTTCGGATTGGGTGCAGCATAGACTTTTTCTCGGACTTCCTTGTCCGTGAATTTCATCATCTGGAACAGTTGCTCGACATTCTTGTATGTAACACCGTCATACTGTATCGGGGTGTGGGCAAAATTGCTGAATATTCCCCACTCTCCCTTGACCTCACAGAATGAAACACATTCGGTCACTGGGTATGTCTCAATCGAATAGTATTCGGGATAATACTTCTCAATGAATGGTGCTACACTGTAAAAACTCATTTCTTATCAGGATTGACCTTTTCGACTTTGGTGATGGTGATGACCGACTCGTCGAGGACTGCCATATTATCACCCAAGGCGGGATTCTTCCACGAATAGGGCCAGCAGATGAATATGACTCCGATGCTCACGAGAAATTTTGATGCAGCCTTCTCGCCCTCGATGTCTATTTGTCCAGTCAGCTCCTTTGCAAGATACTTTCTAAACTCCTTGCCATCTTCCGTGAATTTCGTCGGAATGGTATGTCCCAGTTTTTTCTCTGCCTTTGCAAGTATCGTGGGATTTATAGACTGTTTGAAGGCAATGTGGTTCTTCTCCGTCTTATTGGGAATTTCAAGGGTATAGACATAGTGTTCGGTGGCGGACTTGTTGGATGCCGAATAATGGACGGCGGATTCGTATTTCGAGGTCACATATACCCCGAAACCGAACTTGACCTTCCCGTCTCCTTCGAGAGCGTGTGAGAGGTCGAATTTGTCGAACAATTTATGTGTTCCGTGGTAGAATGTTTGCATAACCCTGTGTGTTTTATTTCAATCTTATAATATCACTCCACCTTGTCGTGGGGTTCTTGCTCCGGAAATCGTGCTTGATGGCGTTGGCAAAGACATCTGCTTTGCCTTGCTCGTTCTTCTGTCGGTATTGCTGGGCTGCCAAAATCACCGTCTCTGTCCCATTCACCTTGTTTATTCGGTCAATAACCTTATCAAGAGACTTCAACTTTTCGAATCTTTCGGCGTTGATGTCAAAGAGATTTAACTGGATGGGTGATGTCGGAGCAATGCCCATTACAATCACACCTGCTTTCTTGTACTGATATCCTTCCTTGTAAATCTCATTTAAGACCCCGTGGGCGGATTTTACTATCGTGGTGGTGGAATTGGAGGCAGTGGGCAGAGAAACCTCCTTAAACCGCCAGTATTGGGGCAAATCGTCCCTAAAGTAGTTTGTGTATAGGAAAACTCCGACGATGGATGCCACCGTGTTCTGTTGCCGTAGTTTCTCTGCACATCGGGCAGCATAGTTGGCAACGTGAATCTTGATGGTCTCCAAATCGGAAATCATACCGTTAAAACTTCGACTCGTGCAGATGCTCTTCTTCTTTGCCATTGCCTCATTGGGAACACAGTCTTCTCCATTCAACTCTGCCCAAGTCCGATATATCACCACGTTATTGAACGTGGCATTCAATGCCTCTTTGGACATCGAGGCAAACTCGTATGCAGTGTGTATTCCGAGAGATTCAAGTTTAGCAGCATATCTCCTTCCTATGCCCCATACCTCATCAACCGGATAGAGTTTCAATGCCTTTATCCTCTTCTCATCAGAGTCAATCAAGCAGCAGTGTCTATATCCCGAGTGTTTCTTGGCGAAATGACTCGCCATCTTTGCAAGTGTCTTGTTCGGTGCAAGACCGATAGAGACAGGAACTCCAACGGACTTCTTGATACGGTTATGCAAGTTCTCACCCCATTGTTTGAGGTCGATGTGTTCCATACCGTCGAGATAGACGAAGCACTCGTCTATTGAGTAACGGAAGTATTGTGGTGCTTCTTGTTTGATTATCTCAACGACACGACCTGTCAATTCTCCGTATAGTTCGTAATTGGACGAGAAGACGGCAATCTTCTGGTCTGGGAACTGCTCTTGAAGTTTGAAATAGGGAAGTCCTGCCTTTATACCGAGTTTCTTTGCTTCGTTTGACCGTGCAACAATGCATCCGTCATTGTTGGACAAAACAACGACGGGTTTCCCGTTCAAATCAGGACGGAAAACTCTCTCACACGAGACGTAGCAGTTATCACAGTCAATGATGCCGTACATAGGTCTATTTCTTCCAGTTTCTGATAGTCCAGACCACTACACCCCAAACCTCGAAGTCGTCGCTGTCGTTGATTCGGATGGGATGGTACTTCTTGTTGGCGGGACGAAGTTCTATGTATCCTTCTGACTTATGAGAGAGGTCAAGGAACTTTATGGTGAATTCGTTATTCACGAAAGCAACAATCACATCCCCATCCGATGCTTCTGCACTACGGTCTATGATGGCAATGTCTCCGTCGTTGATACCGGCATCTATCATACTGTCCCCATCGACTCGACCATAGAAAGTTGCTTCAGGGTGTTTGATTAAGTCTCGGTTGAAATCCAATGTCTCGTGCTGATAGTCCTCTGCTGGGGAGGGGAAACCTGCCTTGATGGAGTAAGCAAGTTGCAACTCTAACTCCTTGTTGAACTCACTTGGTATGATATGTATCTTGGACATAGGATAGATAGTTTAGATTGATCTTACTAATGTAAAGAATTTAATGTGCAAAAGTGTGACGAAGTTTTAACGAAGGCCCCAAAACCGTATATCGAGAACACTTTCAACTATAGATTCTGTTTTGTCGGGGAGATAGGAATAGACATCAATTTTGGACATTGACTCCACTTTGTCTACCGTGCAGGCGGCATCTTTCACAGAGAGTTCTTTGTTGCTGTTGGGACAAAGGAATGCTATCGCGTGATAACCAGTAGCGTCCTTTATCAGCAAGGTTTTGAAGAAGTAGTCGGGTACCGGCAGATGGTTGGGGCCGATGTAACCGTTGGAGTGGTTGGTGAAGATGGGGCCACATATCACATGTACGGAGTCGTATTTTGTGGCTATCCGACGCACCAAGTTTTCTATCTGATGCCACACACCGTTGTTCATCACGTCGTTCTGAGGACAGATGTTGGTGAAGTAATCGCTCTCCTTTATCGCCCGTTCCGACCATTTCATATCCTGCCGACGAGCCATATGCCCACGCACCCAACCAGATTTGCTATAGTCAGCCGGTGTTGCCTGCGGAAGCGACAGATTTGGATCAGGCATAAAGTAGCGTGATACCTTCGGGGTGTTGTTGCTCATCTCCACATGTTCAGCCGTCAGCGTGTATTCCGCCCAATCGGGTTGCCTGGTGTTAGGGTTGTATTGTACCGTGAAGCCTGTGTATTTTACGATAACAGACTTCTTTTGTGCATAGACGCTTTGTCCCCATAAAGACAGGAACAGACAAAGGACGGTGAACAACAGACAATGTTTCATGCTATCAGATATTGGCTATCAGCGACATTGCATTCATTATAAACCAGCTGTCGAATCCTTGAAGGATAAGGCGTTTGATGTTTCCGTCGCGATTCACTTCCAAACCGTCGCTGTAAGGAGTGACACCGATAATCTTACTGTAGGGTATTTTCACGCCTTTGGTAGAGCTGTTGAAGATTAGGTGCTTGTTGGTGATATACAAATCGCCAGTTCCTTCAAGATTCATATAGCTATGCTCCACCGGCTTCATTCGTCCGGTACTTGGACGGTAGTAGACACCTTTGCATATCCTCACAGATAAACCTCCTCGGTTGCTGTGATATTCACGCTGCACCTTCTCCTCGAAGAGTTTCACATCGCTGTATTGCCACAGGATGGTTTCCCCCTTACCCAGCATGATAGGAACGAAAGTGTTTTGTGGAGGAAGAACGCCTCGCTGCAGGTTGGAGAGAATGGAAGCCTGCGACATTTTGGCGATATTACCGCCCTGATAATTCACTGGAAGATTGTTGGTTGGGATACTGAAGGTGCTAGTGTAGGTGCTGACCCGTTGCTCTTCCTGAGGTGACAGCAATCCGTCCTTTAGGTAGTTCGTAGCCGCTTTGTCGAGCATATAAAGATAGGTTTCCTGCAAAGCGTCGTTGCTGATGGGGAGTGCGGAAGTCACCTGATTGACGGCCACACGGGTAGCATTGATATCCTGCTTGCCGGTAAAGTATTCCGCAATATGGCCTTTGATGACCTTCTGAGCAAAACGGGTAACGGCACCATTGCGGTCAATTACCCGATAGGGTTCCGCAAGCGCCGAAACAAGATGCACCACATTCTGCACCACATCCATCTTGAAAGGTCTATGGATAGCGGCGGTATAGTTGTCTATCGCCGACGTTGCCTCTATTGCAATATCATCTGCATTCAAGTAATTCTCCTTGCGCAGCGCTTGCAGTCGCCGCTGTATGTCGGCAGATGTAGTTAACTGTTGGAAATAACGAGACAGCAGCTGGTGAAGTTCACCAACGCCAACTGTGTGCTTCCCTTCGCATTCCTTATGCGAAGAAGAGAATAATCCCGAGCTCTGTCCACAATATTTACAGGTTGCCATAGTTCATTTAATTTACAATGATTTCAATAGTTCTTCGAGGCTCACCTCGTCGTGTATCAACACATCACGGGACTTGCTTCCGTTGCTGGGGCCCACGATGCCGGCGGCCTCCAGCTGGTCTATTATGCGGCCTGCACGGTTGTATCCGAGCTGCAGCTTGCGCTGTAGCAACGAGGTGCTGCCGAACTGCGACGCCACCACCAGACGAGCTGCATCATTAAAGAATTCGTCCTTTGCACTCCAATCAAACGGAATTTCCTCATCATCAAAATAATATTCTGGCAATTCAAAAGTATCAAAGAACCCACGTTGTTTGCTTATGAAACCAACAACATTCTCAATATCATCATCGGTTATTGACAAACACTTGATGTGCTTACCGGCTTCAAGGGGAGAATTATAGATAGCCTCTCCTATCTGCTTTAGATTTTGTGCTCCACTCTCTCCCAAAATGGCATTCGACTCAGCCAACCGGCTCACCTTAAAAGCCAAACGAGTAGGTATGTTTGCCTGAATTTCGGGTGTGTATATTAAAGGTTGGTTGGTTAGAGTTACTATGTGTATACCAACCGTATGCGCCAGATGAGACAGGTGACATAATTCATTTTCCACTTCCCTATCCAATAAACCATTCAATTCAAAGATAACCACAACAACATTTTGCAAATATCGGTGGCCGAATTGAGGATCTAATTTACGCTGACAAAATGCCTCATTATAATCATCAAAACGTCTTACTCGTGCTGCTTTCATCAAGTCGAAACGAGAATCCATCTCGATACTTAGCGATTTAAGTATTCTCAGAGCATCTTTTTTGTCATCTATTACCGGAGTGTCTTTTCGGTTAGCGACAACTGCGAGGAAATGCTTGTCCAATTGTGGCCATGCAGAAAGCTGGAGCCTCTTGTCGCCCATCAAAACCAATTTCACATCCGCAGGATGCTTCTTAAACAGAATGGAAAGAAGTAACCCATTGAGGAAAGTTGGGGCTCCATAATTTGTCATTCCCGCAATCATCAGATGTGGCATCTTTGCGAGGTCCTCTACGATTGGTTTTCCATCATCGCCGACTCCCATTACTATGGGTATTTTTGCAGATGATTGCTGATATTTGTCAGATTGCAGCAATTGTTTGAATCCATCACTATCCGCCAATAAGTCAAAATCTGGGATTTTGTAGTCGGCAAGATCCAGATAAGGGTTATAAGGTTCCGTCGCACCATAATTGGTTCTCGGAGAAGAACTATTAATACTAGTATCAATTACTGTAAAATGAGGATCATCGTTGTTTTGCTGTTGAGTTTTTCTCTTTATTCTTTCAAACTCATCGTCAAGGTTAAAAGCAACCTTATTTTGACCGGCTGTCGAAACCTTCTGCGCGCTATTGTTAGAAAGAACATCTGCTTCTGTTTGAAATTGTTGATGCATTTCTTGTAGCATCTTTTGCGCGCTACTGTTAGAAGGGTCAGATGCAAGCAATCGATAGAGAGTCGCAATGGCTTCTTTCTGCTTACCTATCGCCTTATAAGATTCTGCAAGCTTCAGGTACGGATGTGAACTCTTTGGATTATCAGACACCGCTGCCTGGAAATACTCCATTGCTTGAGTATAGTGACCAGCGTTGAAATGTGCAACACCTTCGGCGTAATAGTCAACCTTTGCGGATTGTTCAGTTGGCTTTTCCGTAACAGGGGCTTTATCTTTTTTGAATAGCTTATCAAATATCATGGTTTTCCTTTCTCTTCTTTTCTTCTCGCAGTTCCTCCAGATAACTGGCGGTGATTACACCTGAGGGCAATGCAATAACAGCCACTCCCAAGAGGGATGAGAGCATACTGATGAAACGGCCAATCTCCGATACGGGATAGATGTCGCCATATCCTACGGTAGTCAACGTAGTGGTTGCCCAATAGAGAGCATCAAAGAAAGATGCGAACACAGCGGTACCTTCGTCGGTCGACTCTACATTGAACATGATAAGAGCTGTAACGAATATATAGAACACCGCAATACCCAGCACGGTAAATAGAATCTTTTTCTCCTTCTTCAGCACCTTGACGAGTATCTGTATCTGGCGTGAATAGCGCAGGAACTTAAACAGACGGAAGGTCTTCAAGAGACGGGCGATACGCAGCACCTTCAGCGACCGTCCGAATATTCCAAGCGAAGGCAAGATAGACAGCAGGTCGAGGATGGCCATCGGGGTCAATGGATAGATGGCAAACGACAGCGCTTTATTTCTTTCGGGATGCTTCAAGTCGGCTGTTGTCCACCGCAGCAGGTAATCCAGGATGAACACAACGACAGAAATCTGATCGAACCATACAAACAGGGTCAGTTGTTCGCGGAACATCAACGGGATGATGCTCAGCACAATCATCACCAGCATCAGTATGTCGTAGAAGGTGCTCCACTTCGACTGATGCTCGTCGTCGTATTCGATGATATGGAATATGTCTTTTCGCTTCATGGTATTTGATTTGTTGTAACAAAGAAGATCTGTAAGTCTTTATCTGGAATAGAACCGAGTACCATTGCCTCTCTCACGGTTCGTATATTGGCTGCATACGGAAACTCGTACAACGCCACCGATGGAACATCCATCTTACTTCTATTGGCGACAAAAGCAGTTCTGTCAAAATGCATTGCCAGCAGAGCCTCTTTGCTATGATGTTTATAAAACAAAATGTTCACACATTTGATATTGGGAGAAACAGTAAAGGTTTGTCCGGCGAGCAACATTGCCAATCCTATGATACACTCGCTTTCTTCTTGTTGAAGCTCGCGTTGGAGTTTATTCTTCTCCGTCCATCCTCTGCTATGATAAACCGTTTTCGTTGTCGGAATACAAAAGCTTAACGGCATCATAGCGGTTATTGACGCTCTGCCCTTGCTTTTATCGTAATCCACATTGACAGTAAGTTCAAAAGGCAATCTGATTTGCTGTATCACCGTTTGCAGCGAGGTATCCACCAAACTATTCTCACCTTTGATAACATCGTCAATATCGGCAATCGCAGCATCGTACTTCTCCTGGAACTTACGGTTTTCCGCTGCTTCCTTCTCCGCCTCGATACGGCTGTGAAATGCGTACAATTCCTGCCACACGGCTTTTCTATCCGTTAAAACCTGCGTGGCTGTCTGTTTTTTGTCATACTGGTCACCAAGTTCACGGATTTCAGCCTCAATCTCAATAATTGTTGGTTGCGGAATCGGCATTGATTGCGGGGTATATCTCTCCAGTTTCACCTTCTTCTTCTCGCGCTCATAGTAGGAAACCTCATGCATCTCGCCTATTTGTTCCGGTAGATGGGTGAGAGAATGAGTACCAGTCATATTGTTCGGTTGTATCTTAATCGTAGTCATAACTCAGCAATTGGATTGATACCTTCATAAACTTGGGTCGATGTGCTGAAGTGACCGCAACATTGATCCTTCACGGCACATTCTTTACAGCACTCGATATATTTTGTTTTCCAGTCGGAGATACTTTGTTTGGCAAAAGGCCATATATCTCGTGGTAACAGACACAACGGTACATTATAAATGGCAACATCCATCCGCCAATCGTCCATTGCAATTACAGCTTCGCGTAGCAAGTGAGCATACTCCTTTGGCTCTACCCAAATCCTTTCGGCGTTTCTAACAGACAAACCCGTCCTTTCCATCCCCATAAAGGCCGTCCATGCAACAAATGGAAGATTCTTGAAGATATATTCAGCCATTCTGGGAAGTCGCGTATAGTTGAGCTTGTTGACGACGACCCTCAATTCTATCTCTACACCAGCATCGGCCAAATTATACAATCCCGTCATCGTTTCCTCATAGGCATGTTTGCTGCCTGCTATCAAGTCGTGGTCACCTGAATAGTCGGAGTGGAACGGTATTCCCACAAAGAAGTTTTCTCCAGCAGCTTGACATACTTCTCGCGTAAATGCAGCATCCTTGAAAGCACGTCCGTTACTCAAAAGTTGAATAGCAGTATCCGGCAAACAAGAACGTATCTCTTGCAAGAGAGTAATCAATTTGCCTCCCAGCAATGTGGGTTCACCACCTGTGACACCCAATACCTTTAATTCTTTCGGGGCGGAATAAATCAACTGGATGTTACGGTCATACAACTCATCTATATCATCCACCTTACGGGGCGGCTGGCAGCACATCAAGCAATGGTTGTTGCACTGGGCAGTTACGAACAAAGCGTTGTCGTTGGAGTTTATGTCAAATTCATTTCTCATAGCAGCCAACGTTTAAAGATGGGAAGCACTTCTTCTTTACGCTCAATAATCAGCGTAATCAGATATTCAATAATGGTTTTGTTCTTCTTGCAAAGCAAAGAGGTGGGTCGATGCCCGTACATATCTCCCTGAGTGGAATAGTTGCGCACAGGGTCAGCTCCACAATAGTTTCTCAAAGCGCAGTCGGAACAACCAGCGAGAGTTTCATTGGCCCATATTTGTGCTATCTTTTGCACCTTAGGACCAAAGACAATATCTTCGTACCGATCGTGGACGCTACCCAATTGGAAAGTGTAGTCGCCGTTTTCTGCCAACATTCGCGACTCGTCGGACGCATATACATATCCGTCGTAGTTATACACCAACACTGAATTGATGATACCGGCTGGCGATTGAAGGTCAACAAATCCTGTGCAGAAAGGAGTCAGCATCTTGCGGAGAACAATCACGGCAAACTCCTCTATAAAGAAGGTGCCCTGTTTGTTTATCTCCAGAATATGCTCGAAAGCGGTTTTGTAGAATTCGATGAAACGCTCGGTGTATTGATACCAGTTTTGATTGTAGGCAGCCAATCCGTATGGATTCAAAGCGCGTAGGAAAAGACCGTTAAATCCCATTCTCACATACTCGTCCACAATCTCTATCGGATAATCCAACGCCATTACCGAAGTCGTTTGCAACGGAGACACCATATCAACCCCCAATGCTTCACGAGCTTTCTCAATACCTGCTACAACCTTCTCGTAACTATCTGTCTTTCCTCGGTTGGTGTTGTGCAGAAACGAAGGGCCATCCAGCGAAGTGGAAATCATCACGTGGTACTGCTTGCAAATATCCAGCATCTCATCGGTCAGATGGACACAATTAGTGCATAGAACATACCTCATCTCGCGATTCTCACTTTCATTGATACGTTCTGCTGTCTCAATACCAAATCGTATCAGCTCTGGATGTAAGCTTGGTTCCCCTCCTTGGAACTCCATTGTCAACACAGGTGCTGGGGAACGGAACATCAGTTTGACGGCACTCTCCATCGTGTCGAACGACATGGTGCAATGGACACTTTGTTCCGTCCGGCTTGATGCCTGACAATAGACACAGTTTTGGTTGCATTGGAGGGTGACAACAAAAATATGCAGAGCCGTAAAATCATCCAGAAAGCGCTTCTTCTCACGCAGTCGGGAAGCGTAAATATCGAGATTGGCAGGTATTCTGCTCTCGCTGATGAAATAGTTTGCTACAAGATCTTTGTAGGTATCATCTTCTTCCAGCTGGTGATTTACAATCTTCTCCACGCTGCCGGTGGGCAACACCAGCATATCGCCAAACTCGTTCACCACCACTTCGTGGTCGGCAATACGAGTGAAGTCGAATGGAAGAAGATAATAGGGATTCATTGCTCAACCTCCTCATCAAAATCGTCACAATCAGCAAACGCTTTTGCATATAGTATTGTGCGAATATCCTTTGTTTCAGAGGCAATGACTTCACGTGCCTTATAGTCATTCAGCATCTGAAGAAACGCATGTCTGGTTTCCTCCTCGGAAACTGATGTGTCACGAGGAGTTATCTCGACCGATTCTTTTGTACCACCCAAAGAACGTTGGCAGTCGTAATCTTTCGACAGCGCATAAATGCTCTTGGTGATACAAGCGTCGGAATAAATTATTCTATCAATATCTATTGTCATTTTTAGAGAGAGAAGTTAATGGGTAGATTATATTGACAGCGGACAACTTTACCCTTTTGCTTACCAGGTATCCAGTTGGGCATCAGTTTCACCAAGCGAAGCACTTCTGCACCGCAACCGCCACCAATATCACGAAGAACTTTGATATTAGAGAGGCTACCGTCTTTTTCCACAACAAAAGTCACATATACCTTGCCGGAAATATGTTCATCTTTGGCTAGTTGGGGGTACTGTAGATTTGATTGAATAAACTCACGAAGAGCGTTTTCTCCACCAGGATATTCGGGATCTACTAAAACCGCTGTGTATATGGCAGTGTCGTTTACATCAGTATTGTAGGCACCTTGATAAAGCGAAGAAGATGTATTTGAGGTTGTAGTCATTCTGTTTGACGAGGAGGAAGTGCTACTGCTTGAAGATGTGGTTGTAGATGGTGTGGTCGACCTCGCTGTTGTTGTGCTCGAATAATGCGAAGCGTGACCCATGCTGCTTGAACGGTGTGAACTATGTGAACGGTGAGAGCTGTGTGACCGGTGATTATTGATTCCAATTATATCACCACCTTTCGTCACTTTGGCCAGCACATTTTTGAAGACACTCTTCTTCATTGATCCAATCTCATCCTCGTTTCGAGTACCGTCCATATCATTGTTCACCGCTATAGGTTCAGCGGATGCGGATTTGCTTCCAAAAAGAGAAAGAACCGCAGCCAGAAGAACTGACTTTACCAGTTTATTCGACTTCTTCTTCATTTTGCTTTGGATTTGAGTTTATCAATGGTATCATAATCTGCAATGCCAGTAACGGTCAACCCGCAGAATGCTTGGAATACTTTTACAGCCGTTGCTACATCTTGCGAATACTTTCGCTCATTCTCTCTCACTTTTTCAGGGTTTGGGGCGAATCCCGCTTTCGTCAATAATCTAATCAACTCAGCAACATCTTCACCTTCGTCCCCTTCTTCCAATTTGCGAATACCCAAGCGTCGAGTGGATTTATACGCTGACCAGTCATCAAATGCTTTCTTTGTTTTGCTGTCCATAACGCCGGTAACAGGGAGGCCTGCGTCTTTCTGGAAGTATTTGACACCTTGCGCCACATCGGCAGAGTATAAGCTATAATTGTTTTTCTGGGTTGAGTAGGATTCACGGAGATAATGAAAGTTTTTCAATTTGGTAACAAGCGCATCCACATCGTTTCCGTATAACCCCTGACTCAACGTGCGATCACCCAATGAATAGTTCTTATAGTTTTTGACTGGTTTACTGACGTATGAACTGCTGCTGGAATAGTGGGATGAAGAGTAGTGAGAACTGTGTCCATAACGACTGGAGCGATGAGAGCTGTGCGACCGGTGAGAACTATGCGACCTATGGTCGTTCACGCCGGTAATGCTCCCATTGGGGCCTACTTTCATGACATTGTGCCATACGGGTGCTTTGAGAGCGTTCAACTGATCTGCCTCATCATTATCCAAATTGATGGGAGATATCTCTTTTGCTTCCGAATGGGTCGGAAGAATAGACATTGCAGCTGAAATGAGCAGCGATTTTATCAGTTTTTTCGACGTCTGTTTCATTTCATCTTGCTTTTAATCAGGTTCAGATAGTAATCATCCGGCATACAATAGAGCAGGTCGTCTATCTCTTCACAATTCTGTTGCGAGGGTTTCCCCTTCTTATTCGATATGTCCTCCAATAGCTGTTCTCGCTGTTCAATCACATTCTTCTCCAATTTCTCTTGGAAAGACTTGGAATATCCCGATAGGTCAATGGTAAGCCCAATAGCAGTCAATGAGTCGTGTTGTAGCTTTGCCTGCTTGCATTTACCGACATACAACAAACTGTCTATCATGGTTGAATCCTTCGTGAATATTATTTGTGATGCATTGTTCTGTTTCTCCTGAGCAATTGCTTTATAGTGATCCGTTCGATAATCTGCGGTGTATTCTTTTTCTGCATTGAGGTAAAAGTAAAGAGCCTCAACAGCATTGCCATTGGCCAGCATATTGTCACCTTCCGAAATACTATTCTCAAAAGCCATTATCTCCGCCCGATGTTTGTTGTACTCGACTTTGTCCGAAATAAAGATGACGGCGAGGAAACCAACAATAACACAGATTAAAGTAATAAGTGCAAACCTGATTATTCGATATTTCTTAACAGCCGTTTTCGCATTTGCAATATCTGCATTTACATCTACCCGCTGAGAATCCCCAATAATCTCAAATGCACGGTTGATACGTTCCGCTAATGAGACCTGCTCTGAAGTATCATCAAATGCCCTTTTTGATTTCTTGCCTAATAATGTCAGTTTCTTAATGGATTCCGAATAAGCCACACCGTTTTTTGCCAGAACCTTGCGAGCAACGCTGTGCTTATCGTCATACGATGCAGAGTTTTGGGCAATCAACTGATTCTTTTCCGCCTCTATCCAATCCTCAATTTTATAAGGAACAGCCAGTTCTTTAGCATAGGATGATAATTTGTGTTCAAGGGCAATTATTTCCCCTTGTTTATCTGTGCTATAGTAAGCTGAAACTAAACCAAGACAATCTGTTTCTACAACAAGGGAGTCTTTTAGCAACTGCTGGTATTCCGATTTAACCTTGTCAAGTTCCGCCTGAACTTTCTGTTGCTGTAGATATTTTGACACCTCGTTTTTGCCCTCTCTCACATCTCGATCGACATCCAACTGGCTGGTCATGGAACTTATCCGATAAGCATAGTTTACCTTCTCGGCAATCTCCTTCATTCGACCCACCTCTGCATTCCCAAACATTTCTCCCCCATTCTTCCCCCTCTGCTTTTGTTGCGTAATTATCTGGCTATATTCTGCAAGGCCCTTAGAGATTGTGTCATTTATTATTGTCTTCCTTTGCGAGGAACTCATGGAAAGGGCGTCCACAACTTTCTTTCTGGCAGCAACCACCCATTTATCATCATAGATATGACTATTTGCTGCTTTCCCGAGAATCTTTATTCGACCTTCATATCGATAAAGTTCTGTGCTCGCCGAAACAGAATAGAATGCACCTTTAATACCTAACTGATCTGTATATGTGGTGACAAGTTTTTTGAGGGCGGCCTCATACTTTCGTATTTCAGATGACAGCATCTTTTTCGGATCGGAAAACTCTGTAAACGTAACCTCCAATCCAATAGCTTCCTTCATCGCATCGGCTATTATGCCGACAATATTTCTCTTTAACCCATGCTTCTTACAAAGCTCTTCAACCCATTGTGTATCCTCTGCCTGCCAAAGATTGCCAGATTGTTTCTTCCATTTCAGAAGCTTGTCGACATAGCCGCACGCTGCAAGTGTGCTTATTGCTGACTTCTTTTCAGTAAGTAAGGGATCATGCACATTGAAAGCGTGATAGTCAGAGAGAATACTGACCAATGTCGGAGATTTCAGTATTTCCGGCTTTAGATCTTCTACAACCTGCTTTATTGCTGTATGTATATCGTTGGTCAGCATATTCTACTTACTTCTTTGCAAGTGACAAAATAACCACCAAGAAAATGAACACCAAGAATATCTTTGAAATCAACCATACTAATAGTACCGCTAATGCAATTCCACCAATAACGAGTAAAACATTCAATACGATTTTCGAGGTATCATCGTCCGTACTTGCATTAGTCGACTTCACTTGTTCTGTTTGAGGAAGCTTTGGAGGTGGTGCCTGAATCTGCAAAGTGGGCATTCCCATAGCCTTAAGAACAGCATTGATAGTATATTGTGCGTAGGAGGTGTCATCACACTTATCTAAAACCCTTTGACTTTTCTTTTGTATTTGCTCTTTTGGCAGATTTCTCCATGAAATGATAGATTCTATATACCCCTTTCTCGCTAATTCCCTAAGCCTCTCTTTTATCTGTTCACTTCCTTTTTCATGTTGACCTAATGCCCCATAATCCTGTAAAATATTGACCAAAAACGGCGACTTCAGCACGTCGGTGCCGAGATCGCCAATGGCATTTTGCAGGGCTATGGTCAGGTCTTTGCTCATGGAATCTCTTGATTCAACTTCTTGATGCGGTCATTCAATTCAACTTTCTCTTTCGTGTATCTGGCAAGGTCGTTATATGCCATCTTTCTGTCGGTGGCACTGAACATCCCTTTTATTATTTTGCCCCACGTCTGTGCCGTCTTGTTTTCCAACTCATCCCTTTTGTCTTCAAGCCGACCGACTTGCCATTGAAGCAACTTCGGCAACAATGAAAGAATCCTGCTGTCGTAGATGCCTGCTACCGACATATCATCTTGGCTGCCTCGTTTGCTCAATATGGGAAGCGACTGTTCCAAATCCTTTACAGTGGTTTCGTGGCCTTCCTGGGAGAAGCCCTTAGCCAACTGGACATAGAAGTTGTGGAGGTTTTCCTCTTCGCCAAAGGAATCGTCGATACCGTCGCTACCCAGGAATATGGCCACAGGAGCGGTGTCGATGCCACCATAACAACAACGGAAGCGCGAGAGTGCATCGGTGTCGCAAATCGAGGTGGTCTTGTTGAGGAAGCAGCGGTCGTCCCAAGGAATAGGCTCGTATGGCGAGCCGTCCTCGCGAAGAGCAACACATTTGCCGTCACCTATCTGGAAGGCTAACCAATAGGAGGAGGTGCGGATGGTGGCGATAAGGGTGCAGCCGTAGGTCTTCTCCCACTCATGCTCATTCTGTGGAACGGCAATGGCTTGTTCGTCATCTGTGAGCGGATGGTGGTCGGCATGTTCCATCACGGCTTTACGCCAACCGACCACGATGGCGCCAAACAGCTGCTGCAGGACGGTCGGCATAGAATCTCCAATACCCACAGAGGTATAGGGCTTGTCTGAAAAGGTCATTGACGGTATACCCTCAACAAACTCGGAAAGACACCGTGCGGTTACTTCGCACAAAAGACGCGACCCCACATCGCTGCGGAAATAGCGAGTGCCCCCATGGCCATCGCTGATGATGGCTATGGTGCGAGTCGCCATCTGAGAGCAGAAGGAGTAATCCTGACAAGGTTTGTCGGTAGCTTTGTGGCTTTCTCCCTGACAACGGCGGTCAAAACAGCACAAATCAATCCCAGTCGTCATAGGACGCAGTTGTAGTTGGGGCGGAAGCCACTTCGGCGCCGCCGATGTTGTCAACTGCCGATTTTACTTCGGCTATTACCTGTTCCTGCTTGGTGGTGTCGCCAGCGGTGCTGCTCTTGCTGCCAATCTGCGAAGAGGTGACGGCCACTACACGGATGATCTGTTTCAGAGCATCGATGTTGTGGACGGTAAACACAGCTTCGTTGGTGCCAGTGAACTTGGTGAGGACATCCTTGTCGGCATCGTCACCGATAGCAATAGCCACCTTGATGGCAGCTTTGAACCAGTTGTTCTGCTTCAACGTAGCGAGCCCCGACTCGAAGTCGTCGGTGGGAGCACCGTCAGAAAGCAGGATGATGGCGGGAGCGAAGGAGCCGCTGGCCGACTTCATGAAGCCGCTACGCGACAGCTTGCTGGCCAACTCCTTGCAGGCGGCACCCAGAGAGGTGAGTGCATTGGCCTGTACATCCTGCCACACGAACTCGTTGGCGGGTTTGGGCTCGCTGTAGAGCCAGTTGCAGGTGGTGGAGAACTCGAGAGCAGCTACCTTGATTTCTGCGTCGGGATTCTCGGCCGAAATCTCCTCCAACATAGGAAGCACATTGACAACGGCATCGTTGACAGCGCCAATCTTGCTACCGGCCATACTGCCGGAAGTGTCGATTACGAAGAACAGCGTCATCGTGCGACGCGGGATTTCTACGGTTTCGTCTAAAAGTGACATAGTATTGAGTATTTATGTTATTATTTGTTTCTTAGTAACCTCCTCCCTTGATGTCTATCTCTTCCACGCTTGTAATCTCGCCACTCGTTCCGCATTTAGGGCAGGTGACATACGATTGTCCATGATAGCAGACAATGGTGCTGCAATTTGTGCAGATGTACCATTGCTTGCTGCCACAATTGGGGCAACCCGGATAGCGTACATCCTCGGTAACATCACCCCTCACATGGGTTGTATCATACCCCTCACGATGAGCTTTGTCGGCATCAATTTTGAACGACCACACAAATTTGAAAAGACGATTCGACACCTTATCGACGGTGATGCCGAAAGGTTTGTTGCACTCTTCGCACATGGCCATAGTGACGAAAGCGTCTTTACTAAGTGGGGTAATCTCTGCCATAGTTACGTGGTTATTATATCGACGAAGGTGAATAAAGCGCTGCAATTTTTTGTACTCCTGCATTCCATTTTAGCATCGTTAGGTTTGTTTGGGGATTTACTCGCCAAACCAAAGAATTATGCGTTTTCGATGGATTTCCGTATTTTTTTGTAAAAAAAGAGGCGATTTTATTATAATCAATTGCAAATTGTTGCGAATCATCGTATTCTTCTTCAAACATAAAGCCGCCACTAGAGAGCCTATTTTTTTCAAAACTGAAACATACCGAGCATACAAATCCTGCTACTAATGCAGGATAAAGCACTAGGTGGTCCATTTCAATCGGTTCGCTGTTTTTTTCCTCCTCCAATATTTCCCTCTTACTATCCCCCCACCGAAATCCTCTAAAATCCCCGTCATCTTTCCAAATAAAAAATGTTCCAGTTTCAAAATCAATACTATCCCCATTACCAAAGTCCAGTTTAATGGTATTACCATCTGCAGTGTAGTATTCAATGTTATACCAGTTGCTAGTATCTTCCCAATCGCTATTATCTATGGACGCAATCGCTCTATTGCCGGTTTTCCATTTTATTTCAATAGGGGTCTTTCCATCAGGCTTCGCATCAAGAAATGTCGATTTTACTTGATAATTATCTGTAATCATAGTTCCTTCACCTTCAAGACTGCTACCGTTAAAATTTCCTACATAAACAATGCCTGTAGATCCTTTCATCATTCCGTGCCCAAACATTTTTCCATCTTTAAACATACCTGCGTAAAAAATCCCATCATGTATCAATGCGCCAAAACCATCATCAATTTTATCATCATGCATCGGAAGCAAATAAACGGAACCATCCTCCAGAACGGTTTCAACTAATGTGATTTCATCATGTTTTTTCCCAGCACCTAAAAAGCCAAAGTTACGTAACTTTTCTAATGCAAGTACATTATTTGTATCAATGGATAGTATTTTAAATAATGAGGAGGCCATTTCTTTTGTTTTTCCCAATGCTTCATCACATTGTGCCATTAATAACAATGCTTCAATGTTGTTCTGATTCACATCAAGCATGGCTTGGAGATGCTCTTTCGCCATCAGAAATTGCTTACATTCAAACAAACTCCGAGATTTCTGAAATAATTCTTGTGTATTCACGATTAAAATCAATTACAATAAAAGTTATACGTTAATTATCTCGCCTTTGGTATTTTGGTTAAAGGATACTTTGATACCAGCCTTCACGGGCATTACTTCGCAGGGAGCGACAGCTTTCAGCTTGCCGCTGGGAGTTTCTGCCGTCCAAGTGGCATCTGGTGAGAGGTTTTTCAGCAGGAGAATCCCGGCTTGGGGATCGCTCAGTACCTGCACATCTGCCGTGTTATCGTGGTCAATGTAGAGTTTGGTACCGTCGGTAAGGTATAGGTTTCTTGCACCAAGTTTCAGCTGAAGAGAAGTATCAATAGATTTGCCGCAATCCATGCAGGTATTCTTTCCCTCCTCGATGAAAGTCTCTTCGTGGCAATAGGGACAGATAACGAGGCTGTCGCGAAGGGTGGCGATAAGCTTCTCCCAGTTCTGCTCAATCATTCGCTTTTGCGGATTGCGGAGCATCTCCTCGCTGAACTCTCGGGTGAAAGTGTCGCGGAGAACGGCGGGCAATGCCGGCCAGCGCCGGATGACGTTCTGGTGGATACCGCGGACGGGAAGATTGCTTTTGTCGTTGGGGTTGTAGATGAAGACGGCTTCGCTGCCGTAGAACTTCTTCTCGTAGGCTTCCGTCATACAAGGGCAGGCAACCACCTTCGCACCTTCGAGTGGATGATTGGCGTAGAAGAGCATGAAGAGAATGACGGAGAGGGAGTAGCGGTCGCTGTATTTGTCGGGGATGCCGCCAGCCACCACTTCGGGAGCCATATAGCGGGCTTTACCCATAATGCCCGACTTCTCGCCTTGTGGCATTACGTTGTCGTTGTCGCAGATAAGGACATCTCCAGTATTGGGGTCGATGAAAAAATTGCCATCGTTCAAGTCCTGATAGCTGTAACCAAAACGGTGGAGCATCATAAAGCCGTTGCAGATCTTCATGGCAGCGTTGAGCATCGCATCGAAGCTGGCAAACCTGGCTTTCGCCATCAAGAAGTTGCCAAATTCGAAATAGTTTTTCGGGCGCAGATCCATCACGTAACCGTAGCTACCCTTCTGGCGTTCGGACAATGCCTTTGGCCAAAGGAACGCGTCGCTCGGTGCTCCGTTGAGGATATTGTTGTTGAGATTGGTATAGAAATAGTTGTCGGGAGCGTTGATGTACCATTTCAAAGCCATATCCTTGCCGTTCATATCGACAAGATATACAATACCTTGCCCACCGCGTCCAAGTTCCTTCTTTATCTTGACGCTTCCTCCCCCGACGAGGGTAATCAAGTCGTTAGTCTTCAGCTCTGCCATTTCTATGTTTTTTATTATTTTACTACAACTCGGATTCAATAATAAAAAAAATATGCAAATATACACATTTTTTTCAATACCAACGCTTTAAAGATAAGGTTCAATCTATAAATAAGCGAAAATCAATTGATTGGCAATTAAAATTTTTTATTAGAAGCCTCTAAAAATCAATTATTTTGAATTTTTTATAGACTATTTTTTTTGTTTTTATATATAGAAATCCAATTATAAATGCAGAAAAATCCAACAAGAATAGTTTTAAAAACACAAAGAAGTCCGATTCAGAAACAAATTGAATCGGACTTCAAATCAATAAGTTGCGAATCAAGATTATTTGGTGATTAACAATATGAATTTGACTGTCTTTTAATACCTATGCTGCATTTTGTCCCAAAACACTGCGGAGCCATTCATCATCGTCATCCATGTGATTATTATTTTTATTCTCCGTGGGAGTCATTTTTAATCCTCGTAATGTTTCCTTGACTTTAGAATCACTTAAGAATTTTTCAATCAATGCCTTTGAATCTTTGTTAATCCGATTGTTATATTTAAGATAAGCTTGGTCATATCCCCATTCGCCATCTATCGGTTTCAAGCCAAGCGTAAATCTCTCTGAAGCATCAAAAGCGAATGCAAGATATTTGTGCTCCTTGATATCATGCCAGTAGCAAGTATATAAACAATGGTGCATTTCGCTGCCTTCCATAAAGACTTCACTTTCTGTACTCAACAACTTACATGGATAATCAAAATGAGGACTTTCACCATAAAGATTCACTTGCTCTTTACTTTCCAAATCCTTTTTCATCAATTCCTCTGTCATTTTTTTGTGTTCTTCCTTCATTCTTTTAAGGCTCCATTTAGGGTTGATTTTCACATTGAGCGCCATTGCCTCCTTTAGCATATCATAAAAAATAGTACTCTTTTCCTCTTGTTCAGGTGTCGGATTTATATCACCGATTTTAACTTGTCCCGATATCATTACCATCAATGCAGCATTGGTGTCTGTAGTATGGCTCTGCATCCAAGCTATTGGATACTGTCGGTATGTGTATATTCGGGATGAATAGACTGCAAATGCTTTCCAATTTACCCCTTTGATTTTGTTCAGTGCCAGATATTTTTTAACAATAGCTTCTACATTTGTCAGTTTTCCTATCAGGATATCACGTACAATTGAGTCACAAAACAAAATGTCTGATAAGAAACCACGATTATGCTCTGCTTTTAACCAGTCGAATTGTGGAAATAATGTAAGTGCGTTTAGAATGTCGGCTTTGCAGAAGGTATTACACTTGACTTTTGCCTCCTTTTTATTGTAAATAAACTTTCCAGTTTCTTTACTCTTACGAAAGAAGTGATCACCGGAGAAGACTATATACTTCTCAATCCGAGATATAATCACGTTTTTTTCGGTATCCGTCAATCTTACAATATCATCGTGGCCATAATCTTGTTTGTAAAAATAAAGGTACCTCTGTTCTTTGATACTTTTTTGGAAGAACTCATCCAATCTTCCGTCTCGAATTTTAATTTCATTTGTCATATTGTCAATTTTTTAATTAGCGTTTATCTAAATATAACAAATGTAAAATGAAATGATGTTTCTATCATCCATTCAAAATGGAAAATAAAACGCCATCTCACATAGAGACGGCGTTTTATTATAAGAACAGCTTACTTCAGGGGCATAACTTCGGGATCCCACAATAATTATCCTTTCATGATTTAATATATTCTATATTATGATGCATATCGGGCAATCAGTCTGCTGACCGATGCAGGATGCCACGTTTTGTTGGTCGTAGTCACGAAACCGTTTCGGTTTAGATAGTCGGCTTTCTCTCGAAGAGTTCCGTTCATATACTTGATGGCGGCGTATGCCTTGACATTTGCAGTCGCCTTGTCCGCTCGTACTTTTCTGTTCTCTTTGATGAGTTGATGGTTTCTTTCTATTAGTGCCAATCCGTCTTCAGTCTTTATCGTCAAATGGGGATTTCCCGCTTGCTTGCTGGATTTCGCCATACCCTGCTTGGTTCGTTGGGAAATAAACTCACGCTCTTGTTGGGCCATCCCTAAAAATATTCCCAACTCCAAAGGGCTGATATCGGGGTGATCACAAAACTGAACCGAATAGTTCTTATAGATATGTGCCCCATCCTCGATATCTCTGGTGAGTCTATCCACCTTGGCCACAATCAGGGTTGCACCGAGTTTCTTGCATTCGTTCAGTGCTCCGATAAGGATTGGACGATTTGATAGTCTTGCCTCACCTCGTACATCCTTGCCGCTTTCCTTTTCTTGATACTCGGAGATGATGGTCCCGCCAGCATTGGTAACATAGGTGCTGATAATGTCCTGTTGCGCTTCAAGACCGAGACTTTGCTTCTTTGTCGAAACCCTGTAGTATGCTATGTAATTTGTCATATTTGCTATGTATTTTGTATTTGTAACGCCACTAAAACGTTCCTTTTAGAGGTGTAAATTGAATTATTACACACTAATTTCCCCCGATTTTTTTCAATCTCCCTTCTCGAATCACTTGGTCCAGCACCTCGAATAGTTCCGACTCCAATACGAAGCCGAATTCCAATTTTAATCCGTTTCTCTTGTCGAGTGTTCGGACTACATAAGCACATTCGGCATCATCATAAGTAACCTTGACCCATCTGGGACGGTTGAAGGTGCTGCTCACCGAGAAGACCAACCCGTGTGGAATGTCCATTGGACTTCCATACTCCCAAGCAGACAGTGTGTCGGGGTATTGGTCGAGGATGTTCCGTATGGTTATCGACGGATTCATTGGCCTTCCTCTCTTTTTCGTAATTTCTCGACGAGTAGGTCAGCCCCCCTTAATGCCTCATCCACGAGACTGTCTATCGACATTTCTCCGAAGTAATTGTTGGCACATCGACCCATTAAGATGGCGTTGATGGCATTTTCTTGGATTCTCTTCCAATCTTCTTCTGTTCTCTTTTTCTCCATAATTTCGAAATCTCGTTATTACTTGTAATAACGAGAAAAAATGTGAAGCATTGTACATAATGCATTCATTTAGCTTTATTTAGCCATTCCATTTGTTTTTCGAAACTTCCAAAATGCTTTTCGAAAGTACGAAAAAAGACACCCTCCTTTCGGAGAGTGTCTCAAAAAACACACTTAAAATTTGAAGAATTTGTTTCGGGATTATCCCTTTATCTTTTCTTGTCGAGCTTCAACTCCATCTCGAAAAGCATCCAACTGACGAGTCCGGACAAAAGACTGTCGTAGTCGTAGAAGAGCTCACCCTCTCCACCTTCGTTTTTCTCGACATACGGTTCTACAGTCTTGACGATGAAGTCCTGTATCTCATCGACCCCTTTAGTTCTGGCAGTCGTGATGAAGTCCTTTGCTGTAGCTCCGAATTCCTTTTTGATTTTAGATACTGCTTTCTCGATGAACGAGTCTCTTTTTACGTTGCTCTCTTTTCTTTCCATAATGAAAGAATCGAAGTCTTTAAGTTCCACTAATCTTTGCATTTTTAATCTGTTTCTTTATACATTATTTATGATTTTTCCCATTCAGAAATTCATAAATAACTTATAAGAAAACAGTGAATTATGAAGCAATTTGTAGTGATTTTTTCAAAACCGGTTGTCTTGCCCGGTGACAATCTGGAAAAGATTAAAACTTACGGGATTTTATTCAACAAATCAGAGATTTCAACATTCGACCGAATAGAGAATTATCTCCGTAATTACATATTTCCAATTGCCGAAGTCTTCAAGGAAGATGCAGAACTAATTTCGGATTGGAGTTATAAGAAAAACGGTGAGGTGTTCTACGTCAATGGTCCGACGTGGGACGAGTATGTAAAGAAAGCAGAGAAGAAAAAGATACGTTTTGAATTCTTCGGTGACGATATTCTCGACATTAAGGAAGAGGATTATGTCGATGGTTATCTTCTCATCAACAAGGATACTTGGAATGAGTTGAAGTCAATGGACGATATCGTGTGGCATTAAAAAGTGGATGTCCGGAATGACATAAACGGAGGGGTGTATTTAATCCCCCAAAATTGTATCACATATCTTTAATTGCTGAAAAGCAGGAAGTTGGTATAGTCGTATAATGGTGGTTGCCTCGAAAATCTGAATTCTGGGAACAATCTGGGATAAGTCCTCAAAAGACCCAATTTCGATTTTCATAAATAAGGGGAAGAGTGCTCCCCCACTATACAAAATGAATAATGATGCTCTTTGAGGTGGTTGGGGAAGAACCACTTTGAAGGGCATCTTTTATTTTACGATGAAACACATTTTAGATGAAGAATGGAAAGGAAGATTATTGGTAGGCAGCAGACCCTACGACCACAAACCATCGAAATCAGAAGGTGGTCGTATCTCAAACGAGATAAACCAGAGAGTCTATGTAACCAACAAGAAATTCTCCGAAATGATAAGTAACGGACGACCGTATTGCCCGACTGCAAGACAGAAAGAGATTGTCGGACTCTGTGAGTTTATCTGCATAGACATTGACTATTCAACAGAGCCAATGTTGGAGTTCATTAAACGTATCAAGTACATACCCACAATCTACTACGAGTCCTCGTCCAACGATAGTAAGGTGTCAAGAGAGCTTTCCTTCAAGAAATTCAAGGACGAAGAACACAAGTATCGTTTCAGAATGATATATGCTCTCAAAACTCCAACTCATTCGTGTGAGGAATACAGTGCTGCATTCAACTATATTATTACTATCAACGAAATAGACAAGAGTATAGTTGATGGAAGGGAAGCAAACCAATACTACTTCGGTAACTACAACACCAAAGTCTATAACACTAACTTCATCTACTACTTACCAGACAACTATAAGGATTACTTTGAAGAGAAGATAGAAACTCAAAAAAGTGCAAGAAGTAAAACTAATATCATTCAACCATATCATTTAGGTTTTGACCTTGCACTTTTTTCAGAGGATGTAATCTCCCAATTCTTCAAGATTAAGAGGTATGAGGATTTCCTTATCTGGTATGAAGAAGAATACGGAAGACCCTGTGTATTGACGGAGAGCATCTACGTCCAATCCGAAGAGGACGAGAGAAAGCTTGTCTTGGAGGACAAGTATTATTGTATCGAGAGAAAGTACGTCAGATACGACAAAGAGTTAGGTGGTAAAATTTACGGCAAGTGGGTTGATGGAGAGATGAGGCATAAAAAGATTTTTGAAACAGGACTTATCCTACGGAGGCTGAACGTAGGCATCACCCACGATGAGATGCTATATGCCATAGTAAATATTCTACTCCGCTACTATGAGTTAAAAGACAGTGACGGTTCCTTGAAGTTCGGTAAGAAAGCCATAAGGGAACTCGTGATAAACATAATGAAAGCACCTTTCAAAGAGATGAAGGAAGTAAAGCATTCACAATTCAAAATTAGTGACAGTTTTTGCCGTGAGAACAGGGTTAGCAAGAATCAAGTCAAAGGGATGATATTAGGAGGTAAGAACAGGGAGAAGAAAGAGGAGAACTATGATGAAATTGACTTGTTCTATGACCCTACGATGACCTGGGAGAACGGGAAGAAGATTACTCAAAATCAGTGGTTGAAGATACTTGAAGAGAACGGATTGAAAATGTGTTTAAGGACATTCAAGAGTTATTTAGAAGACCGAGGTTATACCAAAAAGAGAGAACCCAAGAAAAGTGCAAAGTGTAAAACTAATATCATTCAACCATATCATTTAGATTTAGACCTTACACTTTCTTCGGAGGAAGATGACTGCCCGGTCTATGATGATTCTTGTGTTGCATCCAACAGAAAGTTCATAGAGATTGTCGGGAAGATTCAGGGCAGTGATGGGTTTCGGTCAAGATGGAGAGCATAGCAAACGACATTATTCGTGAAAAAAATCATTTTTTTATATTGTTGAATATCTGAAGTATAGGAAGTGAGTAGAAGTTTTTTTTCAAAAAATGAATTACTCGAACTTTTTTTTGTTATGTTTAATTTGCAGGCATCTGATGGAGTAAAGCAAAATAATCCACAACTACGAAGCAAAATAGTGTTAAATATCTATTATTGAATTCAATCCTGCACAATGCCTCGGAAAACATACCGTTGACAAAGAAGTGAATATATAATTAAATAATCAAATATATATGGCAAATAAGAATGATGAATTGACTCCACTGAACACCAGGTGTTGGGCGGATGTCGTTGAAGGTCTTAAATGCACCTTCAAAGGATGGGTAAAAGAGGTCGTTGAGGAAGTAATCGACGACAAGATGGTAAGTGCAAATCTCGAAGATAAGAGACTTAACACGGATGAACTATGTCATAGGTGGTGTATTTCCAAATCGACACTCTCTAATTGGGAACAGCAAGGTATTATAACACCACTACCATTAGGGGGTAGAAAAAAAATCTACTCTATGAAGGACGTGTTGGATGCAGAGTCAGAGGGGTTGGTTAAAATTGCTTGCTGATGAAACTGGTGATTAGGACAAGGAGTAAGGAGGGGTCAACCCCTCTTTACACCAAACTTAAAGTTGAAGGGAAAGGTCGATGGATATGCCTGCTGATATCAGTTGATGTCAAGGAATGGGAAGATGCTGCACAATCTGAACGTAAGTTGAGCAACTACCTAAACAAGAAAGGTATCAGTCCGAAGATTGCTCTCATCGAAGAAGCAATCACAGATATGAGAAGGCACCATCGACTAACCAAAGAGAATCTGGACAAGTCTATCAAGGACATTGTTCTTGCCGACAAGAGAGCAGAATTGAAACGTGCAGAGGAATTAGGCAAATATGCAGAGGACAAGAAGAAGCATAACGTCAAGAACTTCGTTGTCGAGCACATAAGAAAGATTGAGAGTGGAGAAGTCCGAACTGCAAAGAAAGAGAAGTATGCCAAAGAGTCCATAAAGAACTGGCAGCAGTTCAGAAGAGTATTCTTGGACTTTTACAGAATTAGACCATTCGAGTGGGATGATATAAACGAATCGCTTGCCGATAGGTATATCTCTTATTTGGAAGGCATCGGTTATATGAAATATACACTCGACAAGCATATATCCTTATTCAAGACCATTGTGGGTGTGGCAGAACGGCAAGGTCTGCACAACAATCACCTTGCCGCCAGTTATCTCAAAAGTCCTCAAATCAGAGAAGAGGACAAGGCAAAGGAGATTTACCTTACCAAAGATGAGTTGTCAGCCTTGTATGAAATGCCACTCGAAGGGTTTGAAGAACAAGTTAGAGATGTGTTTCTCATTGGTTGCTTCACGGCATTAAGATATAGTGATTATAGTCGGATTAAAAAAGAGAATATCGGATTTACAAATAGTGGGACAAAGGTCATCCGTATCAAACAGGAGAAGACTGCCGGCACCGTAGTCATTCCAATTTTGGACGAAAGATTGGAGACTCTGTTGAAGAAGTACGATTACAACGTGCCCGAAGTGCTCGACCAGAGTCTGAACCGTACCATCAAGGAAATCTGCAAAAGATTATCAGAAACAGTTTCAAGCCTCGGAAAGGAAGAGAGAACAGTGCTCAACTTGAAGGAACGTCGTTCAGAGATGGAGGCACGAAAGAAAGGTATAGAGCTTTTTAAGTATGACGAGCAAGGATTCCCCATTCGCCCAAGATGGGAACTTGTGGCAAGCCATACGGCAAGACGGTCCTGTATCACCAATATGTATCTGTCAAAGAAGTTCAGCGTCCAACAAATGATGAGTGTGAGTGGTCATAAGACCGAGACGATGTTCTACAAATACGTCAAATTGAGTTTGGATGAATATGCCGACAGTGTGGCAAGTGCTGCTGTGGATGGATTGTTTTAGAAGTGCTCTAAAACACATATGGGGTGTGCAGAAAAGCACACCCCATTTTCATTCCCTTTTTCGAAAAGGTGGCCAAAAGGTGGCCAAGATTGGGATATAAAAGAAAAAAGATTTTGCTTTTTCACTCATTTTGAGTTACTTGCAAAATCTCTTTGGTGCCCGGAACAGGAACGCTTAAAGCATTTCCTATTATAATCAACTGTTTGTGGTTGTGTATTTTGTGATTATTTATGTATTCAAATAACACAGTAAAAACTGGTAATATAATCGAAATATGGCCAAACTATGGCCAAGGGATTTCAGTATGTTTCCATTGTCTGCTAAATCGAAATGCTGCTAACAAAAAAGGTGTGCGAAAGCACACCTTCAAAACAACCCATCCACAGCGGCACTTGCCACACTTTCGGCATATTCATCTAAACTCAATTTGACGTACTTGTAGAACATTGTCTCGGTCTTATGTCCACTCACACTCATCATTTGTTGGACGCTGAACTTCTTTGACAGATACATGTTGGTGATACAGGACCGTCTTGCTGTATGGCTTGCCACAAGTTCCCATCTTGGACGGATGGGAAAACCCTGTTCGTCATATTCGTACAATTCCACACCTTTCTTCCGTGCTTCAACTTCTGCACGGCGTTCTTTCAAATTGAGCACCGTTCTCTCTTTCTTTCCGAGGCTTGGGACCGTTATCGACAATCTCTTGCAGATTTCCTTGATGGTACGATTCAGACTTTGGTCAAGCACTTCGGGCACATTGTAGTCGTACTTCCTCAACAGCGCCTCCAATCTTTCATCCAAAATGGGGATGACCACGGTTCCGGCAGTTTTCTCTTGTTTGATACGTATGACCTTTGTCCCATTATGGGTGAAACCGATGTTTTCTCTTTTTATCCGACTATAATCACTATATCTTAATGCCGTGAAGCATCCAATCAAAAATACATCCCTCACCTGTTCTTCAAACCCATTGAGCGGCATATCGTAGAGTGCAGACAACTCTTCCTTTGTCAAGTATATCTCCTTTGCCTTGTCCTCTTCTCTTATCTGAGGACTTTTAAGATAACTACCAGCAAGGTGGTTAGAGTGCAGACCTTGCCGCTCTGCCACACCAACTATTGTCTTGAATAAAGAGATATGCTTGTCGAGAGTGTACTTCATATAACCGATGCTTTCCAAATAAGAGATATACCTGTCGGCAAGCACTTCGTTGATGTCATCCCACTCAAAAGGTCTAATCTTATAAAAATCCAAGAAGACCCTTTTGAACTGCTTCCAATTCTTGACGGATTCTTTTGCATATTTCTCTTTCTTTGCAGTCCTGACCTCGCCACTCTCTATCTTTCGTATATGCTCGACAACGAAATTCTTGATGTTACGTTTCTTTCTGTCTTCGGTCTCTTTTCCCAATTGTTCCGCCCGTTTCAATGCCTCACGTTTGTCAGCTAGAACAATGTCTTCAATGGACTTCTCCAAATTCTCTTTTGTAAATCTGTGGTGCCTTTTCATATCTTTGATTGCATCTTCAATGAGAGCCATCTTCTTGTTGATACCTTTCTTGATTAGGTAGTTGTTCAACTTCCGTTCAGATTGTGCAGCATCTTCCCATTCGTTTATATCAACGACAATCGGCAGACATATCCATCGGCCTTTTCCATCTACCATCAGTTTGGTGTAAAGAGGGGCGGACCCCTCTTTACTTTTTGTACGAATCACCAGTTTCATTTAGCAAGCGATTTTCACCAAACCATCCGATTCTGCAGCCAAAACGTCCTTCATAGAGTAGATTTTTCTTCTACCACCCAACGGAAGTGGTGCAATGATTCCATTCTTTTCCCAGACGAAGAGAGTGGCTTTGGAAATGTTCCATCTTTGGCATAATTCATCCGTGTTCAGCCTTTTGTCTTCAAGATTTGCACAGACCATCTTGTCGTCGATGACTTCCTCAACGACCTCTTTTACCCATCCTTTGAAAGTGTGTTTAAGACCTTCAACGACATCCGCCCAACACTTGGTGTTCAACAGAGTCAATTCATTATTCGTATTTACCATATTATTTGATTGTTAAATTAAACATTTTCATTATTGTTAACGAAAGACATACCGTGGCATTGTGCTGGATTAGGTTCATTGTTAGAAGTTTAGCTATATTTTGCTTCGTAATTCAAGATTACTATGCTTTAATCCACCAGATGTCCTTATATTAAACATAACAAAAAAAAGTTCGAGCAATCCATTTTTTGAAAAAAAAGTTCCATCTCAGATACTATACTCCAGATAATCAGCAATATAAAAGTTGATTTTTTTGAAAGAGAGACGGAATCTGCTATGCACTCCACTTCGTCTTAAACTCTTCACTGCTGTGAATCCTATCGACAATCTCGACGAACTTTCTGTTGGATGCTATCCAAGACTCGTCATACACTTGGTTGAAGTCTTCGTCTGAAAAAGTATCATCACTAAACCTAATTGGATAATTGTTATATATTGGTGTTGGTAATGATACTTTCTTATTCTTCTTTCTTTTACTAAACCCTCTCTCACCAAGGTATCTCTTAAAGGTTGCTATACTTACCTCTACACCATTCTCCCTGAGTATCTCCAACCATTGTTTTATGGTTATCTTCTTTCCGTTATCCCATCTGATGTTAGAGTCATAGAAATAGTCAATATCACTATATCTCTCTTCTTTCCTTTCAGTTCTCTGTTCGGAGAGTATTTCACTTACCACAGCCCTCTTACTAACTTTGTTCTTCTCACAGTAGGTGTTGCTCACTTTGAAGGCAGGATGCTTTACTTCTTTCATCTCGACACCAAGGTCGGCTTTCATTACCGAGTCGAGCAATTGGAGAATAGTTCTTTGGGTGAATTTTAACGAGCCGTCGGAGTTTTTAAGAGAATAGTAGGTTAGTAGAATAGACACTATCTCTCGTAGAAGGTCATCCACAGAAGCATCAGGGTTCAGTTTCCGGAGAATGATTCCCGTAACATAGATTTTCATGTGTCGGTTCTCACCGTCAATCCACTTGCCGAAAATCTTGGTGTTGTTCTGTTTGTCCCAACAGATGTATTTCTTTGGGATGATGTAGTATTCATCAGGGATAAGTTTTCTTTCGTCGTTCTCGTCTGGCAAGTATGGGGTTTCTCTCAATAGGGTCGATTCTCCGAATTCATCATTGTACCACGAAAGGAAGTCCTCGTAACGGGTGCAGCTCAGGAATTCAGCAAGGACATCCTTGTCAAGCATATCCTTGATACATTTCCTGGTACCAACACCATTTCTGGTACGAGCTTCCTTGTCTGTGGGTTTGTGATGGCTCCTTTTGGGGCGGTCATCTATATTGACATCCTTGTATTCATCGGGGAGAGAATAGATTCGGTGGGTATTGTGCAGCTCACATCCCTTGCTTCCGTTATAGTACTGGTTGGCCGGTCGGAAATCCACGAAACCCATATTGTTCGTGCTCGTGATATATCGGTATGCCTTCTCGTACTCCGTGGCATTTGTAGTTGGGGTATCCAAAGCATAGAGCAGCCTGAACCGAAAGATGTGCTTGTCGTCACCGTACTTCTGCTGGGATTTCTCGATATTCCCGTTGGATGGTGTCGTGTAGTAGATGGTGGGCTTGTCGGTCAAAGTGCTCACATAGTCGTTCATCTCGACAATGCTGTCATCAACGTCAATGCAGATGTAATCGGATGTAGAAACGTTGTCCAGCTTTCTGTCGGTAGGACAGTAGCAGTATCCGTTGGTGATGAACGATGACAGCATATCGTTTGATACAGTCATCTCATTGAACTTGATTCGTGCAATCTCTTTGCCTTTTGGTTTCTCGTTGAAATCGGTGGTTGAGATATTCATCCGACCATTGTAATCGTTGTCTATTGTGTATTGCATATCTCTAAGAAGAAAAGACCTCACACAGGGGGGGTAGGACCAGTACCACACCCGTGCAAGGTCATAGCTGTTATTCTTGTTTAGTCCTCTGGTCCCGGACTATAATGAAAGTATTTAAGGCTGTCGGTAATCATTCCGTCAATTTAAATATAACAAAACTGAGTGTCTTTTGTAAAAGACTTCACCCCTTTTCCCCCAGAATTTTCAAAATAGTGGGGCATACTGACAATACTATTATTTGCAAATAGCTATAGATTAGTATTTTACATCATTTGCTCGACACATTGGTTTTTCGTGTCTTTTTTATTTGAAATGCAGAATTCCCAATTTTGGACATCCAGTTTTATGTGATACAATATTTTCGATGTTTCTCCTCTCATCGTCCAGCTTTACCCGATACCGAATTCCTTCCCATGTTCGGCATGGACCAAATAACACACCATCTCCCACAGTGTCCAACAACAACTTGGTCGTGCTGTACGAAGTCAATAAGGATTGTCAGATGAAATGCCGTACTCCATAAATACTATATAATGAAATAAGAGACGATGAAAGATAAGTATTTGACCTTTGAGAAATTCATCTTAAAAGAGAACTGCACACAAAGAAACTCGGCCATATCTACGGCAGTGAGCAAGATAAAAGAAGAGTTCGGAGACACAAAGGAAAAGTTCCTCAAATCAGCAAGGGAAAAAGGAGTCGATGAAATCAAGGACTTCATCGTGAAAACCCTTGGACTCTATATAGAACGTGTGGAAGGAGAAGAGAAGGCTCAAACGGGAGAAAAGTTTATCCTTGATTATGATGAACTTTTGAAGGGACTTGCATCGTGGATGTTGGTGGAACTTGAAATCAACCAGATTAAGAACAAAAAAGGAAAGGAGTAAGATATGCACAGGATAGTAATTTTTTCAGAAGGGGTAGTTGATAATGGAGAAATTCTCTACGGAAAATTGTACTCGGGAGAAACCGAAGACGTGATAGTTGCTACAGCAGCTGCAGACCTCACAAGATTGTTGATACAGGAACAGTTCCTTGGGAATCAAGGCGAAGAATGGAGACAACAAGAAGGATGGATTCTGGTCAAAAACGAAGATGGTACGGAATCTTGGAGATTCGACACCGACAAATACACAAACAATCTCGGGTATGGCATCATAGTAGACCAATTCGTTCAGCAATGCTGGTTGCCCCCAACGTGTTTTGGTCTCGTCAGTGGGTGGGTCCCACTCAAGATGGCTGATTGCAACAATCAGGACTACATCATTAGCAAGGCATTCTACGACTCGATAAACGAAGCCAACCCAGATGCCCTAAAATGGATTCTGTTGGATGACCCTGATGAACTCCCGTTTTAATTGAAGGATGCAAATACATCAAATTTTTTAGTGTGTAGCAGAGACACTCTCCGAAAGGGGAGTGTCTTTTTTTTCTCTTTATTTCGAAACTCCTATATGGAGAATGTGGAATTACGGACGAATAGCTAAATAAGGCTAAATGAATGCATTACATACAATGCTGGATAGTTTTTTTCGTTATTACTATTGTAATAACGAACATTTGAAATTATGGAAGAAAAGAGAAAACAAGAAGATTGGAGAAGACTCCACCTAAGTGCAATCTGTGCAATTCTGAGCGGCCGCTGTGCAAACAGCTATTATGGTGATATGTCCATGGACAGCCTCGTCGATGAAGCATTGATGGGAGCAGACTTGCTCGTCGAGAAATTACGAGAAAGAGAGGAAGACCAAAGTGCCTGACCGTGATTTTGTATTCAAACCATTTTGTGTTCAAATAATGGACAAAAACGACCTTTGAACACAAAAAACAGCATTCGAAAAACTCAAAGTATTTTATGAATATGAAAGCAGCAATTTATGCACGTGTTTCATCTGTCGGAGACCGACAGGACACGACAAGACAAATTAGAGATTTGGAGAATTACGCCCACGACAACTCCATTGACATCGTAAAGTCATTCGAGGAGCACATCAGTGGAGCCAAGAAGACAAAGGACAGACCCGTCTTGACCGAATGTTTGGATTACTGTATCAACAATAATATAGACATCCTGCTCATTTCGGAATTGAGTCGTCTCGGTCGTAATGTAGATGATGTGTTGGCAAATGTGCAACTTTGCAAAGAACATCACCTCAATGTCTATTTCCAGAAGGAGCAGTTGTCCATCTTCAATGCAGATGGCAAGCAGCATCCCTTCCTCACCATTTTCATCTCGGTACTTGCCACCTGTGCCGAGATGGAACGTGAAAACATCAAGTACAGGCTCAACTCTGGAAAAGAAAAGTACATTGCCGAAGGTGGGAAAGTCGGACGTAAAAAGGGATACTCTAAACCCGACGAGAAACTTCAAGAAGAGTATGCAGGGGTAATAAAGCAATTGAAGAAGGGATACCCCATTCGGATGATTGCCAAGAACGAGGGGGTTGGAGTCAGCACTGTGCAGAGAATGAAAAAGAAGTTTGTAGATGTAGCATAGAAAGGAGGATAATATGGGTTACACAAAAACACGAATGGACTATTTAACGACTTACAAATATGAACTCGAGCTATTAAGTGCAGGTCTTTCTCTCAGACGGGTAAGAAGCAAAACTGGCCGAGCCATAAACACATTACGGAAGCTTAAAGATATATTTAAGATTGGAAAAGAATAATTTGAGATAGCTCGTCTTTTATCATTATTGTAGATAAGATGGGTGTTCTTTTTCCCATCTTGCTAAATTACACTACTGGGAGTGTGTTTTCTTCCCTTTTAAATCCTACTGTCCGTACACAATTCCCATTAGTCCTATGGGCAGGGAAATATTGTTTAGTCGTATCCCATTGTGAGGACATCCATTCAACAGTCTCTCCTATTTTCCTCCAAGCTTGGTCATACTCCAACATAAAGTCACTTGTGTCACCAATAGCACAACGGTAGGTACAGGCAAATTGACCATTGTTACACATAACCTTTATAGGGTAGTAAGAGCTGGCCTCTGCTGCCAGCACATCGTAGCCCACCCAACTGACAGCTTCTGGATTGTCCATGGTAAATGGATATGAAAATACTACGTCCCAAATCCTTGGGTGACTTGTCTCTATCACATACACATTCCAGTCTAGTTCGTGACGGGTTATCCGAATATGCCCCTCATCCATTCGACACATAAAGCCGTTGTATTTCAACTCCTCAAGGATTTTTTTGACCAGACGGTCTTTTCGTTTATCCCTCAGCCGTACAACCTTAAAGGACATTAAGAACAGGAAAGCATATACACAGATGTTAATGATAATTGTTGCCCACAAAGGCAGAGAAGTCAATCCCAATAAGTAGTTTACTCCGACGAATGCAAATGTGCCAGACATTACGGAGAAGAAGGTGGCATAGTCTTCATGCTCATTTTCGTAATTACTCATAACAATACTTTAAAATGTTTTACTATTCTTTATCTACAACCACCTAGCAACTCCGCCGTGATGACTGCATGTACCCCTTCTACTTTGGCTGAAACTATATGACCCGTCCCTGCACAATGCCGTTGCACCAGCGGGAGTCTTGTTATAGCGAGTGGGGCTTTGTACCGTATTCCCATAGCTGTTTGTGTAATGTCTTATGGGCTCCTGAGCCACTGCAGTCGTGGTGTTTGCAGGGACACTCTTTGTGAGATATTGAGCATTCACATAGCCACAATAACCGTTATAGGTCACAAATACCCAAACACAATTGCAATCCTCTTGGAGATAAACCTGTGTCCCTTGTGGTATGGTCAGGATGACTCGACTTGTAGAACTGGCATCAACCCTTAGATTCAAATCAGTGGTTGTGGTTCTTACAACGCCTTTTGCAAAGGAGGCAAAGACAGTACAAACAAGTAGGAGTATTAAAACAAACTTTTTCATATATAAAAACTTAGAACATTATTACCAAAGACAACTGTAACCCGCTGGCACTCCCCTCAAACATCTCATGCTCTCCAAACATCATCATATAGCGGGCATCTACCGATACGGTTCCTACGATGTCAAATCCCACGCCGATGACCGACGAGAACATTCTGTAATCATCAAGTGTGCCTATCAGTTTATTGAATACAGGGCCAGCAAATACCCTGGCATTGCTTCTGGCCTCTGTGCTGCCGAGTTTATAACCCAACAGCATGGGAATCGTCAAGTTGACAGACTTTGTCCAGTCAGAAACCAAACCCGACACCGTAGCCTTGGTGTCACTCTGGTTGTTTCGCCAACTGTTGATTCCGAAGTACACTTCCGGCTGAAGATACAGCTTCCAAACATTCACCCTAGTCATCACCCCAAAATCGCCATTATTGGCAATCTCCGACTTCCAGTCGTACACATCCATCTGGGTGAGAAAACTGTTCAACCCATAATTAATCTTGATTCCTTTTTGCAGAATCTGTGCATGGCATCCAACTGCCATCATCAAAAAGAGCATTGTACAAAAACGTTTCATGGTCGTTACCTATTTTTTAATCTAAATAGGGAACGACCATGAAGAATCTATCACCGACGACAGAAAAAACTACTTTAATTTGTGTACTGTTACACCAGTATTCTTACACTCAGGCATCGCCATTCCCACAGGGGCACCAATATAAGTGGGGTCACAGACGATATAGCGACCGTCATCCAAGTCCAAGTAATCACCATCCACCTTGGTCTTAAACTTCACTGCTGTGGCTAAGTGTTGGGGAAACTCCAACAATACCACATCCAACCCCAACAGCTCTCTCACCAATATGCTGTATAATATGGAACGGTCTTCACAATCATTGGCAGGATAGTAAAAAGACTCGTCGGCATACAATGGGCGCTCGTAGCCAAACTGGTCCCCATCCGTGGCATATTGGAAACAGGTCTGCACAAAGTTTAGCAACATATTGGCGGCTTCAATCTGACTCTTGCCACCAATCTGTTTCTTTAACATGGGATATAGCACACCCTTGGCTTCTTTACTGATGGACGTGTGGGAATAGGCATCCCAACTGGTGGTGATTGGGCAGTGGTCAAAGAAGTCAATCAGGTTCTTATTCTCAGCGATTGACACCCTCATGGCGGGATAGCCGTCTGAGGAAAAAACCCTTGCACTTGTTTTCGCCACATTCAAAACAGGTACATTCTTGAACCTCACATTCACACTCTCTGACTGGGGAAACGGCTGCTGTAAGACTAAGAATGAGCTGGCATTCGTCTTGTCTAAGATGTAATAGGGCGTCCCGTCAATCTCCACATAGGAGTAGTTATATACCGTCTCTGCCAGTGCAACCAACAGCACCAGTCTCCCGTCTGCATTTGCCAACGATGTCTTGGCCCCAAGCTGAGCCAATAGGTAATCCGCCAGAAAAGTAGCTTCCGACCCATCCTTACCCATGCAGGCAATGGCGGCTCTTCTCACCAAATCCACCACTCCCCAATCATTCAGCATCATTCTTTCGGCAGCCTTGATAATATCTTCCAAAAGTGGGTCGTATTCCTCTGATGAGAGTTTTGTCCATGCATCCGAAAGTGTCTTCTCTTTCAGGTCTTTTAGCTTGAAACGGTTACGCTCATCCCACCTCACCATGCAGTCAGTGCCATAAAAGGAGAATCTGAACTGCTGGGGCTTCTGTGGCTTGGGCGTAATGGACGGTGTAGGCTCCTCTTCCGGCTCATCCAGTGTGGGCAGAGGGGGCAACTCATGTGTCAGGGGCAAATCGCCAAGCGGCACAATCGTATCGTAAGGAATGGGGTCGGCGGTAGGTATCTTGTCAGGAGGAGCCACCACGGGGTGTGGAGGCTTAGGTATCTTGGGCATCGGTATGGCTGGTTCTATCGGCATCTGTTTCCAACCGTCAAGCATAAAGATGGCATACTCCTCGTTTGCCTTCTTCCTGAATTCCTCATACTTCTTGTGGGCATCCTCTTTGAATGCTTTATATCCGGCCCTCTGTTGCTGTTTCCATTGCTCGTAATCCCCCTTGGGGTTCTGAGCCGATGACGAAAGACCTATCGCCACCAATGCCAGTGCTAATACAATCTGCTTTGTCATGATTAAATCGCTTGTTAGTAAACCACCACCTTACGTGCTCTCATGCCTTCCACCTGAATCAGATATACACCTGTTGCTGGAACAGTCACAATGAACGTTTCGGGGCTTTTGTCTATATAGGCAATTCTCCGTCCCGATATATCATACACTGCAATCTTTCTCTGGCACACTCCACCAATATGGATGTTATTCTGCTCCACATTGACCGTGTAGTCCGGTGCCTCAACATCATTGATTCCAACCATATCGTAGAAGATGGCTTGATAGTCGGCATCTTCCGTAACCACTATGGTGCGTTCTCTGTTGGTGTCGCCGTCGCTCCAACCACGAAATCCGAAACCGGCAAAAGGTTGAGCAGCGATAGTCACCTCAGTACCATAGCCATATTCTCCACTCCCCATCACACTTCCCATCGTGGGGTCGTTGGCAGAAACTGAAATAGTGAAAATGTCGGCTTCAAACACTGCAGTATAGTCGGCATCCCCGACTACCGTGATAGTACGGGGATTCTGGGTGTTTCCGTCGCCCCACTGTACAAAGTGGTAGTGTTCGCTCGGAGTGGCAGTCAATATTACCTGTTCACCTCCATAATAGATGCCGGAACCAGAAACTGTGCCCATGTTGGTGTCGTTGCTGTTCACCGTGATGCTGTATCTGGCATCTTCCTCGAATTGTGCAATGAAAGTAGTGTCACTTGTCAAGGTAATCAAACGTGGATTAGTGGTGTTACCGTCGTTCCACTGTACGAAATGATGATGCTCATTGGCGGTAGCTGTCAAAGTCACTTGGGTAAGATAGTTGTAACTGCCGCTGCCTGTCACAGTACCCATTGTGCTGTCGTTGCTGACAAGGGTTAGATAATAGGTGTTCACGGCAAAGTAGGCCGTCATCGTGGTGTCTTGTGTGAGGGTGACGGTACGGGGATTGTCGCTGTTGCCGTCCTGCCACTGCACGAAGTGATAGCCGTAGTTGGGTGTGGCTGTCACCTCTTCCAGCAAGTTTGCCAGTTTGGTGTGTGTTGCCGTCCCCAGCAGGTTGTCGTTCACGTTGGCAGTGAGACCTACGAAGATGGCGGTGAGGGCGGTGTCCTTTGTCAGGGTAAAGGTAATCGGGTTGTCAGTGCTGCCGTTGCTCCACCGTAAGAAATGGTAGTTGGCATCAGGGACTGCCGTGAAGGTGAGCGAGGTGAGGTAGTTGTAGCTGCCCCCTGCCGAGGTGACTGTGCCACGTGAGGTGTCGTTTGCCGAGCAGGTGGCGGTGTATTGGTTGGGGGCGAAGCTGGCGGTGAATACAGTGTCTTGTGACACCACCACACGGCGTGGGTTGCTGCTGTTGCCGTCTTGCCATTGGGTGAAATGGTAGCCGTAGTTGGGTGTGGCGGTAATCCACACGGGCGTGTTGTAGTCCACCGTGTCGCTCCCGCTGGCAGTGCCTTGGGTGGCATTGGCGGTATTGACCCCTATGGTGTGGCGGTCAATAGAGAAATGGGCAGTCAGGGTCGTGTCACGTGTCACGGTGATGGTACGTGGGTTGTCCTCAACGCTGTCGTTCCACATCGTGAAATGGTAGTGTGGGGCTGGCACCGCTGTCAGTGCCACCTGTGACAGGTAGTTGTATGACCCTCCGCCGATGGCAGTACCTACCATGACGTTGCTGCTGAGTGCCGTGACGAGATAGCTGTTATAGTCGAACTGTGCCGTGTATTGTGCCGAGTCAGTCACCGTCACCGAGCGTGGATTCTGTGTGTTGCCGTCCTGCCACTGCACGAAATGGTAGCCGTAGTAGGCGGTAGCGGTCAGGGTGGCGGTGCTGTTGTGGTTGTATGTGCCACTGCCGCTCACGTAGCCCATGGTCGAGTTGTTGCTGGTCACGCCCACGGCATAGCTGTTGATGGCGAACTGGGCGGTATAGGTTGCATTGGCGGTGACACTAACCAGACGGGGATTTGTGGTGTTGCCGTCACTCCACTGAACGAAGTGGTAGCCTACGTTGGGCAGGGCGGTGATGTTTACGGGGGTGAGGTAGTTGTATGAGCCGCTGCCGCTGGTGGTGCCGATGGCGGGATTGCTGCTCTGCACGGTTAGGGTGTAGCTGTTGATGGCGAACTGGGCGGTGTAGGTGGCGTTGTTCAGTACCGTCACGATACGTGGGTTGTCTGTCACAGCATCGCTCCATTGGGTGAAGTGGTAGCCGTAGTTGGCCACTGCCGACAATGTGGCGGTGGTGTTGTAGTTGTAGCTTCCTGCCCCGTAGGCACTGCCCATGGTGGCATCGTTGGCGGCTACGGTCAGCGTGTAGCTGTTGGCGGCAAACTGGGCGATGAATGCCGAGTCACGTGTCACCGTCAGGGTACGTGGGTTATCGGTCACACCGTCGTTCCACTGCACAAAGTGGTAGCCGTAGGCGGGTGTGGCGGTCATGCTCATCTCATGCAGATAGGTGTACTGTCCTCCGCCGCTCACACTGCCCATGGTGGTACTGTTGCTCGTCGCCACGATGCTGTAGGTGTTCAGGGCGAAGAAGGCGGTGAATGTCGAGTCCTGACTGACGATGATGGTACGTGGGTTCTGGGTGTTGCCGTCGTTCCACTGCACGAAGTGATAGCCGTAGTTGGCGGTGGCGGTGATGCTGACGAGGTTCTGGTAGTAATAGACACCGCTGCCGCCCACGTTGCCCATGCCGGGGTTGGCGTTGGCGACGGTGATGGTGCTCACGTTGCTGACAAAGATGGCGGTGAACGAGCTGTCACGTACAGCGGCGAGGTAACGTGGGTTCTGTGTGTTGCCGTCGCTCCACCGTAGGAAATGGTAGCCGCTGTATGCTGTGGCGGTCAAAGTCACTGGGGCGTTATAGCCGTAGAGTCCAGTGCCGCTGACGCTGCCCATGGTCGAGTCGTTGGCATGGACAGTGATATAGCTGTTGTTCACCACGAAGATGGCGGTGAACGAGCTGTCCTGAGTCATCGGGATGGTACGTGGGTTGGCGGTGATGCCGTCGTTCCATTGTAGGAAGTGGTAGCCCGTCAGTGCCGTAGCATAGATAGTGGCGGTGTTGTTGGTGCAGGTGGTCTGCTGAGTCACCGTGGCGGTGCCCATCACCTCGTTGTTGCTTCCGACAGTCAGGCGGTAGGGTGGAGCCTCAACGATATTGGGGAAGTTCTCCCAGTAGTCGGTGATGTAGTAGTTCAGCACTGTCCCACAAGGCACGCTGACCGTCACCAAGCTATCTACAGCTGCAAAGGTATGGGCATGGATGGTGGGCGGAGTGCTGCCCTTCATCTCAATCTCTGTGATATTGCCCACACCGTTGTATGCAGAATCACCGATATGGGTGATAGAGGCAGGGAAAGTCAGTTTGCCGTTGATGTCATCACAACCATCGAAAGCCCGAGCCCCGATACTGGCAAGGCTGCTGGGCAGCTCAGGGTTGGTCAATCGGATGCACCCACGGAAAGCACTGTCACCAATTGAAGTGATACTCTCCCCAAGTGTGACATTGTTTAACCTAAAGCACCCGTTGAATGCCCCGCTGCCCAAAGTCTGTAAGCTATCTCCTAACGTCACTGACACTAAGCGGTCACAGTTGGCAAAGGCATTGCTGCCGATACTCTGAGAATTAGTATTGACAGTAAGTAAACTATCACAATTGGCGAAGGCTCTATTCCCTATACTTTGGGCATTAGTGATGACCGATAGCAGATTGTTGCAGTCAAAGAAAGCACTATCTCTAATCGTCTGCACGCTATCTCCCAGTATCAGTTGTGACAATCTGTCACAGTCAGCGAAAGCAGATAGCCCGATGTTCTTGGCATTTATTGATAGTGAGGTAATGCTATCACAGTTTGCAAAAGCACTATCGCCGATAATCTGCACACTATCACCTAATGTTACTTGTGATAATTTGTTGCAATCAGCGAATGTGGATTGTCCAATATCCCTAACATTGATAATTATTGAGGTAAGATTATCACAATCAGCAAAAGTTGACGAACCAATATCCTGTGCATCAATAGTAATAGAAGTAAGGCTATCGCAGTTAGCAAAAGCATTGTCTCCAATACTATCAACATCCAGATTTAGTGAGTTTTTGAATTTCATATCAGAAAAACAATATGGTGGAATCTTTCTCACGCTATCTCCTATTGTAATCGTCTGTAGTTGATTTAGAGAAACACCATAGAACATAGCATTTCTACAATTACGTGCATTGTATTGGATACTTCTAATTCCCGAACATCCCCAAAATGCATTTCCAGCAACAGATTCGATATTACACCCTAAATAGATACTATCTATATCACCACAGCCTTTAAAAGCACCTGCACCAATCACTCTCACATTGTCTGGTATTAACACTGAGCCATGAAGAGATGAGTACTTGAATGCCCCAACCGGAATGGACAGAACATTGTTTCCTATAGTCAATCTGTTAATTGTAGTATTCAAGAATGGAGATTTGTAATACCAATATGAATCATAATAATACCAGTTAGAGGAGTCTCTTAATGGGTATTCATAGAATGAAATATTATAGAATAGTTGCTGAACACTGCAATTATAGAATGACCAATCTCCTATTGAACTAATATTACGTCCAAGAATAAGTGTGTCAATAGTATATCGATAAAAGTTGCATGAGGAAATAGATTGTACACTATCACCAATTATTAATTTGTTTATCTTCTTATGTAAACCTAGTCCCGAAAAAAATGTATGGTATCGAAAGTTACCACTATTATGCCACGATACTATACTAAAGGACTCCTCATTGTTCTCAGGGAAGGGTCTTCCAGTAATATCCATTGATGCAGAGCATGCTCTGGCGTTATAATAGAAATAAGAAATACTATCTATACCAGCAAAAGCTCCTGTGCCTATATTTTCCACATTAGTTCCTAAATAAACACTGTCAAGAGAGGTACATCCATAGAAAGCTTCAGCCCATATATGAGTTACGCCATCATGAATAACAATATTAGATAGACTTGTACATTGATAAAATGATTCGCCGTAAATAGTATCTACAGAGTCGGGTATTGAAATTCTTGCCAAATTCGAACATCCGTAAAATACCTGTGAACCAATATGTTTTAGGGTATTTGGTAAGTCTATTGTTGAGAGAGAAGAACACCCATAAAAGGTACTATCTCCTATTGATAAAAGAGAATTTGGTAATAAGACTGTTGTTAATTGGAAACAATTTGAAAAAGTGCTAGTTAGATTTCTCACACTATCACCAATGACCAATGACTGTATTTGCTTACCATTGAAACAAGATGTATTAATATTGGCATTAAAATATATATGCTCAATACTATCAGGACCCCAAAAGGCATTGTTAGCAATGTAATGAACGTTGTTTGGTATGGATATGGTTCGAATACTTGGTCTCCCTGCAAATGCGTAATCAAGAACGGAATCAACCGTATTAGGGATTGAAAGTACACTATCAATTGTATCTACACAACTGACCAACATTCTTTGCAGAGAATCAATAAAGAATAGTCCATTATCGTAAAAAAGCGTGTCTGCATCCATTCGATAAACAGTTGCACCTGTGACAGCATTAGCGGTATAATTTATGGAATGAGGTATAAATAAAACTGCATCATTACAATTAGAAAATGAATATGGTGCAATCTGTGAAACACGATATGTGGTGCCACCATAAGTCACATGGGTTGGAATCATTACGCTGCCAACGGGCTTTTGATACACATGTGTAATCCTAAAATAATTATAATCACTTGGTGTATAAGGTTCATATTGAATCCACGGGTCTGCACTTTGATACTCAAAATAAGTACTACCAGTTGGATTATATACATAGAAGGATGTGTTTGCATAATTTCCAGGAAATGTGACAGAAACAGTAGTATAACCAGCATTATAGCTATAGTAAAGAGTCTGTCCTGTACTGCACACTGCCGAGAAATCATAAGCGTATAGTTGACAAATTATCGCTAAATAGCAAATAACAACTAATATCTTTTTCATTCTAATTCTTTTTTATCATATTTAACTTCCATTATGCAGGATGGCATTTTATAATCCTTTTGGTTGTATTCATTCCTGTACCATTTCTCAATCATACTTATTAATGATGATATTTCTTTAACAAATTCTCCCCATGTACAATTCAGGCTAATGTCTTTTTCCATAATATCATCACCATATGGCTCTCTTCCAGTATTAAGAATAGTCACATAACTTCCGTTACTTTTATTGTTTGATGCACCATCAACGAACTTCGTAAAATTTTTTATTTTTATCGACACATCTGGCGGTAAATAGGAATTGCCCCAATAATAAGAGAATGAATGTAGAGGAGATGTGCCAGTGTAGGATAAGTTGGCATCTTTATATTTTGCAAAATCACTCTCTTCATCCCACATTGCTGTTTCCATCCCTTTATAATTCATTCTTTTTTTTAGCACATTCACGCTTTTATCTGATACATTCACAAATTTGATGTAATAAAGCTTTGTATTGAGAGTGTATGCTAGTGATGACATTACCTCCTGTTGCCTGAGTTTAAATTGTTGCAGAGCAATGTCTTCTTTCACTTCTTTTGTAAGCATCAATCCTTTATGGGATATTAACAATCCTTTATAGGACAATAATATGCCGATAAAGGCAAGTACTATTCCTACAAGTGTTATTATAGCATTAGAAGTTTCCATCCAGCAACAATTATTAGCAGCAATGATGATAATAGCAATAGCAAAAAGAATCACGACACTGATAAAAATTGTTAGACTCTTATTGCTTTTCATTTTGGCTTTAATCGCTCCAATACATTTCAAAATGTGGTTTTTTATCATAGGTAACATATCTTTAATCCTTCTTTTTGGGTTCTTCAATCCTTCTTCTTCTCTTCTTCCTGTCGGTTTTTTTTCTCTTCTGTTCATATCATCATTTATCTGTTATCATGTTTACTCTTTCTCTGTGGCGTTGGCGGTGCTGCATCCTTTTCTTCTCCTCATAACCATATAGGGTTTTGCCACCTCAAATCTATCATGGAGCTTCGGAAAAATCACCAAAGCTTGGCAAGTCTCATCCCTAATTCCTACCACCGTGGGGTAAGGGTAGCCCCAATCGTTCTTCACTCGTTCTCCATTTGTTCGTCGGTAGTTCTTCGCTTTAAAAGCGTCGAAATACCGTTGAAATACCGTCGAAGTACCGTTGAAATGAGGAAGGAACCATGTCTTTACTTATTTGTTAAACCGTAGTGTGTTTTCCTGAAATCGCTTGACAGATTTTTGCTGGTTAAACTGATTAGCTTGTCAAATTATCTGGTGCCGTACTGAATCGCTTGACAGGGGTGGTGACAATGGATAATGCAGAGCCATCCCTGAC
>Ga0247611_10000848_pt1 | contig 58941 bp, 51 predicted proteins | sample 177DNAGHGhighgp2_FD_192422 | JGI IMG/M metagenome (GOLD analysis project Ga0247611, IMG submission 192422) | Sheep rumen microbial communities from Palmerston North, Manawatu-Wanganui, New Zealand - 1770 DNA GHGhigh gp2 | ecosystem: Host-associated > Mammals > Digestive system > Stomach > Rumen... | reverse complement strand
GTTCGCAGGGGCAATCTTTGGTATCGATTATACGTATCGTTGGAGGAATCGTCATGGAAATCACACTGAAAAGACAGAGTAAGAAAGGCAAAGCAGTTAACGGGAGCATCACTTTCCCTATCGGCGATACCTCTTTCACGTTTCCGACGCTTGAGAACGCGGACTTCATCATACCCGCCGGCACCTATCCGCTCAAACGCACGTGGTCGCCCAAGTTCAAGAAGATGCTTCCCATCATTGAGGATGTCCCCGACCGAGATGGTATCCGTATCCATATGGGCACCAAACCCGAGCACTCCACCGGTTGTGTACTCGTCAACGCGAAGACGCAAAGCAACCTCAACATCATGTTTAACTATATAGAAAAGTATTACGACAATGAAGAAATTTCTATTCGCATTATTGATCCTGTGTAGTGTCGCCGTCGGCGTCTGTAGTTGCAAGGCTTGGCGAACCGTCTCCACTACCGCAACTTACGTTCAGCAGAGCGACTCGGCGCAGAGTAAAACGACCACGACCATCTCCACCAAAACTCTTGAAGAATACACCGGTATTCGAAAGAACTGATGGGGCCCCCGACGGGCGCTAACGTAGTGCACCCGGTGGGGAGAGCGGAGCAGACCCGAGTACCTTTTGCCAAACTGTGTTTGAGCTCGTGTACGAGGAGTTTGCCCGCGACAGAAGAATACCAAGGCGTGAAGAAATAGTCGTGCCCTCGCGGCTAAGAAGTAAATAGGTAAAGGACGCGCCTATTAAAAGAATAGCGTCTATGCGCGGCGCATCAATGCGCCGCAAGTACCAACACAAAAACATCTACTTACTATGGCACAAGTAACTTATGCTACCGGTATCGACACCGTAAAAGGTGCTTTGGCGAAACCGAGCCAGAAAGATGGTCACAAGTGCGGCACGTACCTCATCGGTACTCACCGCGAGGCAGAATCCAGCGTACCGGGTTGCTCCCGTCTGTACATCCGCAACGCGAATGCTTACAACCGCAGCACTCCTGTTTCCGATCACGAGATCGAGATCCGTACGCTCTTCACCGAGCGACTGGAGTGGGTCAATGCCCGCGCGAAGAACCTGAGCACGCTGAGTCAGGACCAGGTGGCCTACCTCGCGCAGAAGGACGAGCCGAAGGGCGCAAAGACCTGGAAGTCCTACCTCTGGAAGCTCGCGAAAGAAGCTGTAAAAGGGGAGTAACCCGTAACCGGTAAACCGTAACCCGTAACCGCTTACGGGAAGAGCCGCTCACACGAGCGGCTCTTTTTGTGCTTAATGAGTTGATATTAGGCGTTATAGATGATTATTGATTAGCATTGCAATAATCTATACACACAAAAAATAGAGGTTTTGAATGCCTCTATTTTTCTTTTTATTTATTTTTTTAGGATGATCCAAATGATGACGGGGGCACCGAAGAGGGCGGAAACGGTGGAGATGGGAAGAGGATAGATTGCCAGCGAGCAGAGGATGTCGCACAGGAGCAGCAGGCAAGCGCCGATGAGGGCGGAAGCCGGCAGGGTGAGACGGTGGTTAGAGGAGCGGAAAAGTCCGCGGGCGATATGCGGTACAGCCACACCGACAAAGGCGATCGGTCCGCAGAAAGCCGTCACTCCACCGGCGAGCAGGCCTGTGGCGAGCACAATGAAAAGGCGTGTGCGCTCCACGTTGATACCCAGTCCCCGTGCATAGTCTTCGCCTAACAGCAGGCCGTTAAGCGGTTTAAGCGCCAATAAGACAAAGAGTGTACCGAGCAGCAGGATAGGTACCATCAGCTGCATATCTCCCCACCCTACACTACTGAGCGAACCCAGCGTCCAGACGATGAAGAGCTTGAGCGCATCGGGGTTGGCGAAGTTCTGCATGAGGCTAACGAGTGCACCGGCGATAGAGCCGAACATCAGACCCACGATAAGCAGGCTGACGTTGCTCGTCACTCTTCGGCTGACAGCCAGCACGAGCAGTAAGACTGCTGTGGCGCCGATACAGGCTGCTGTCGGCAGCATAATTGAAAATTGAAAATTGAAAACTGAAAACGGAAAGGTGAAAGTTGAAAGGATTCCCCCCATCATCGTCAAGAGGGCAACGCCAAGGCTGGCACCGGACGAGACGCCAAGCGTGTACGGTCCGGCAAGGGGGTTACGGAAGAGCGTCTGCATGATGAGACCCGAGACGGACAGCCCCGCACCCGCCAGGATAGCTGTCAGCGCTTTGGGCAAACGGATGGCATGCAGGATCTGCTGCTCCATCTGACTAAGATCCCCAAACGGCCACAACCAAATTGTTCCGCTACAGACGTCCAAGCCGAATAAAAGGGCTGCCAAGCCGCACAAACCGATAAATATGCAGGTATTTCTTCGCATTTCCGCTGCAAAATTACGAAAATATTTTGATATGTGCAAAAAAAGCAGTACCTTTGTGCGCTTTTTTGAAAATAATTATGAGTGTACACGTACAAAATAGCCGCATGACGACAACCAAGTTGCGTCAGATGAAGGCGAACGGCGAGAAGATCGCCATGTTAACGAGTTATGATTTTACTTTGGCGCGCTTGGTGGACGAAGCGGGTATTGATATCCTGCTGGTAGGCGACAGCGCAAGTAATGTTGTTTGCGGTAACGGGACCACCTTACCCATCACCACAGAGGAGATGATCTTTTTGACCAAGGGGGTCGTACGCGCCGCCGAACATGCGCTGGTGGTATGCGATATGCCGTTTGGCAGTTACCAGGTGAGCGAAGAAGAGGCGGTTCGCAGCGCCATCAAGATCATGAAAGAGTCCGGCTGCGATGCGGTCAAACTCGAGGGCGGCGAAGAGATCCTGCCGGCTATCCGTCATATGATTAAAGCCGGAGTGCCGGTGATGGGTCATCTTGGACTGACCCCGCAGAGCGTTAATCAGTTCGGCGGATACGGTCTGCGCGCCAAAGAAAAGGGGGAGGCTGCGAAGCTGCTGTATGAAGCGAAACTCTTGGACGAGGCCGGTTGTTTCTCGATCGTACTGGAGAAGATCCCTGCTGCGCTGGCAGAAGAAGTGACCAAGGCAGTGAGTTGCCCTGTCATCGGTATCGGTGCCGGAAACGGTTGCGACGGACAAGTGCTTGTGCTGCACGATATGTTAGGACTCAACCAAGGCTTCAAGCCGAAGTTCCTTCGTCATTTTGCGAGCCTTGCACAGACCGTAAAAGATGCAGTCGGCGAGTATGTAAGCGCTGTGAAAGACAGCAGTTTCCCATCGGCGGAAGAGAGTTACTAAAAAGTGTAAGGTGTAAGGTGTAAGGTGTAAAAAAAAAGAGGCTCGTGTGAGCCTCTTATTTTTTAAGGAACGAGTTTGGCAAGTTTGTCAGCTATCTCGTCCATGTATTTGTTACCCGTCTCCGGATTGATGGGCAGAGCATCGAAATCAATGGTGATAAAAGGATGCATACTGCTGCTGGTTACGAGCTTGAGGTCGCGACGGCCTCGGCGTATCTCCATGATAGACGTGAAGGGGATGATCACGCCCTGCGCAAAGAGTAGGCCTTGTTCTCTATCGGCCAGTACACAACGGTTGAGCAGGATATCGTGCGGGAACCATATCTCGTAGTCGGCACTCAAGTTCTCTTTGATGATCTCCTCGGTCTGCGGGTTCAGGATCTTCGCCTCTTGACGCCACTGGTCACGCTGCTGATCTACCTGCGCCAAAGCCTCACGCACATGTTCTTCGTTCTCATGCACATAGTCATCGATGGTAGCGATATAGCGTTTCGCGCGACCGCGCAAACCGAACAATATCAGAGCGTCCACCAGCACTACTACACCTGCATACGCGAACGTACCGTACAACTCGCCGATCAGGAAAGGCAGCGGGATATAGGCTACTGCCAAGATCAGGTTCGCGTAGAGCAATAAGCGGCATTTGTTATGTGCATGACGGATATCGTTGATCGTCTGCTCACGCGTAACCTCACGCACCACTTTCAGGCGGTCACGGGCATCGAACCAATGCCAAGTAAGGAAAAGAGACACAAACATCAGTCCGATAAGGACAAACAACAGTGCATAGAGAATAAATTCAAGCGTTGTCATGGTGTATAATCGCGTTATTAAGTTGCATATTTCCTATTTTCGGCGCAAAGTTACAACTTTTTTTGCATATATCAAAATTTTTTTGTAATTTTGCGCAAAATAATTACTAATACTATATTATTATGACTACACAAGAATTACAACAGGCTTTTGAACAAGCTTATGGCCGCAAGGCAGACAAAGTGTATTTTGCCCCCGGGCGCGTGAATCTGATCGGCGAGCACACCGACTATAACGGTGGTTGCGTATTCCCCTGTGCACTGAGTTTCGGTGCATGGCTGCTCATAGCGAAAAACAACGATAACGTGCTGCGTTTCAAGTCGCTGAACATGCCGCAGGAGTACGCTATTCCTGTGACGGAGATCAAGCCGCAGGGCGACCGCGCATGGTGTAACTACTCGCTGGGCTGTATCGATATCATCGCCCGCCGTCATCCGGAGGCGAAACTGCAGAGTGGTTATGACCTGTTGTATTTCGGTAACGTACCCGCCGGTGCAGGTCTGAGCAGTAGTGCCGCCATGGAGGTGGTGACTGCCCGTGCCTTCACGGAAGAGATGGCGGTCAGCGACCGAGGCGGATATCCATGCGGCTACACTGACGACAAAGCCTACCGCACGGAGTTGGCCCTTATCGGTCAGGCTTGCGAGCATGAGTACGCCGGTGTGATGTGCGGTATCATGGATCAGTTCGCCAGCGCGCAAGGCAAGAAAGATCACGCTATCTACCTCAACTGCGACACGATGGAGTTCACCCATGTGCCCGTTAAGTTGGAGGGCATTAAGGTCGTTATCTCCAACACCCACAGCCCTCACCACCTCGATAGCGGTGCGTACAACGACCGTGTTCGTCAATGTAAGACGGCACTGGAGCAGATCTGCAAAGTGAAACCGATCAAGAACCTGGCGGAACTGACCGAAGAGGACTGGAAAGAGGTAGAGGGCGCTATCACCGACCCGATCGCTAAGAAACGTGCGCGTCATGTGGTAGGCGAAGTGGCACGTACTGCCGCAGCCGTTGAGGCACTCCAACGCGGCGAGATCGCGTATTTCGGCGAACTGATGACAGCCAGCCACGTATCGCTGCGCGATGACTACGAAGTGACCGGTCCGGAACTGGACGCACTGGCAGCGGCTGCGTGGGAAGTAGAAGGCGTGCTGGGTAGCCGTATGACCGGTGGTGGTTTTGGCGGTTGCACCGTGAGCCTCGTCAAGGACGAAGCGATCGAGCGTTTCAAGGCCTATGTAGGCGCTGAATACGAGAAGAAGACCGGTCTCAAGGCGGACTTCTATGTAGCTGAGATTGGCGACGGAGTTACACGCTTGGCGTGAACTCCGATTTGAGATTTGAGATTTGAAATTTAAGATTTAATAATGAATAGGATCAAACTATTTAGTGCGATCGTTGTTAGCCTGTTGCTTAGTGCCTGCGCCAAACAGTCTGTTCGCACGGATACACTTCTTCGTCACTGGCAGTTCACACAGGACACGACCGAGAATCCCGTTTGGGAAGATGTCGTTATTCCTCACGACTGGGCCATCAGCGGTCCTTTCGACAGGGCCAATGACTTGCAGGAAGTGATCGTCGTGCAGAACGGCGAGAAAGAGCCGACCTGGAAGACCGGCCGTAGCGGTGGTCTGCCGTGGATGGGCAAGGGCCATTATCATACGCGCGTAGCAGTAAATAAGGAAAAATTCTACACACTGGTGTTTGACGGTGCGATGAGTCATGCAGACGTGTATGTGAACGGCGAAGAGATGGTCTATTGGCCGTACGGGTACAACACGTTCGACTGCTATATCCTACCCCAACTCATCACTGGCGACAGCGTAGATATCGATGTCTTTCTGGAGAACAAACCGCAGCAGAGCCGCTGGTATCCGGGTGCAGGTCTGTACCGCAATGTGCACCTCGTAGAGACCCACCCGATTCATATCCCGACCTTCGGAACACTCGTGCGTACACCGGAAGTGAGCAAAGAGAAAGCAAGGGTCTATTTCGCTGCTGAGCTGCAGAACGGCGTAGAGCCTTTGGGAGTACAGACTACAGAGTACAGAATACAGACCGATATACTGTATAAGGGCAAGGTAGTCGCTACTATCGAAGGACAGGAAGGCGAGGCGGAAGTAAAGAACCCGCAACTGTGGAGTCCGGAGACGCCGAATCTGTATATCGCGCGTACACGGGTGTATAGAAATCAAGAGTTATTGGACGAGAAAGAAACGCGCTTTGGTATTCGCACGATCTCTTATACACCGGAACATGGCTTCCAACTCAACGGCGAGACGCGTAAGTTCAAAGGCGTGTGCAACCACCATGACTTAGGTCCGCTCGGCGCTGCGGTGCACAAAGATGCGCTGCGTCACCAGATAGCGATGTTGCAGGACATGGGTTGCGATGCTATTCGTACGAGTCATAACATGCCGGACCCGCAGTTGGTTGAGCTGTGTGACGAGATGGGTATGATGATGATGATTGAGCCTTTTGATGTATGGAACCACGGTAAGACCGAGAATGACTACAGCAAGGAGTTCAACGAATGGTGGAAGTGGGATATCAGCAATATGGTGAAGCACTACCGCAATAACGCCTGTGTGATGCTATGGTCCAGCGGCAATGAGGTATGGAACCAAGTATTGCCGGACGGCATTGAAATTGTGACGAAGTTGCAGGATTTATTCCATCAATTGGACCCGACGCGCCCTGTGACGAACGGTATGGACCAAGCGATGCATGTGATTCATAACGGTTTTGGCGCCGCAGTCGAACTGCCGGGCTTTAACTACCGTACCAGCCGGTACGTAGAGGGATACGAGAACCTGCCGCAGAAGATGATTCTGGGTTCTGAGACCGCTTCTACGGTCTCCAGCCGCGGTGTGTATAAGACACCGGCTATATTGAAGGACTTCGCGATGTACGATGATTTCCAGAGTAGCGGATATGATGTAGAGTACTGTCCGTGGTCTGGACTGCCGGAACAAGATTTTCAGTTGCAGGACGACTATCACTGGACCTTAGGACAGTTCGTTTGGACAGGCTTTGACTATCTCGGTGAACCGTCTCCTTACGATACGGACGCATGGCCGAGTCATAGCTCTTATTTCGGTATTATAGACCTTGCGTCGCTGCCGAAAGATCGATACTATCTCTACCGCAGTCAATGGAACACCAAGGACGCAACCTTACATCTTCTGCCGCACTGGAACTGGAACGAATGCGATCTGGTGCCTGTGTTCTGCTATACGAGTTATCCGAGTGCGGAGTTGTTCGTCAACGGCAAGAGTTACGGCAAACTGCGTCATGCGACGGCCGAAGAGACCGAGCAGTTGGCCAAGGGCGAGACGATTGAAGGCGTGAGTGCGATGCCGAAGGTGGGTGATTTTGTGCCGCCTGTATGGGGTTCTGCGCCGCGTCCTGAGTTACTGCCGCGTTATCGTCTGATGTGGTTCGATGTGCCGTTCGAAGCAGGCAAGATCGAAGTAGTGGCTTATGACGAGAATGGCAAAGAGGCCGCACGTACAAGCGTGAAGACAGCCGGTGAACCGGATCATTTGGATATCGTTTGGGCAAATAAGAAAGAGAACCCGGAGGAACTGTGCTATTACACCGTACGCGTAGTGGACAAGGACGGTAACCTCTGTCCGCTTGCCAATAACCTGATTCAATACGAGGGTGACGGCTTTGTAGCAGCCGCTAACGGCGATGCCGCTTGTCTGGACTCTTTCGTAGAGCCGCAGATGCACGCCTTCGCCGGACAATGTACGTTCATTCTAAAGAAGGGACATAAGGGAAGTTTTCGAATCACGCAATAATCACCCAATAATCACGCAATAATCACCCAATAATACTCCCTTGCAACCCTGTATTTTGGCGGGTTCCGAGAGGTTTTGTGGGAGGAAAAAGAAATAGCCTGGGCATTGCTCAGGCTATTTTAATGAAAGAGAGGTCCTTTATTCTTCTGCCAGGATGGTAGCCGAATAAGGTTCAACGGTTACATGATCTGCCTTGATTTTATCCAGACCTTGTACGTTAGCTTTTGCATCGTGTGCCAAAACAGCATATTGCGCATCAGGAATCTCGGCCTCTACGGCTTTTTCACTACCATTCAGAATCACGATAAGAGACTTCGCGTCGTCTATGCCTTCGAGGTCTTTGATGCGATAGATGATAACTTGTTCGTTGTCGGCATCTAAAAACTCCACATGCTCTTTGACGGCCTCTGCGCAGCCTAGACGGAAGCCCTTATGCGCACGGCGGATAGCGATCATGGCTTGGTAGTAGTCATGCAAGTCGGCATATCTGTCGCGGTTCTCCCAAGGGATAATGTTGATACTGTCGGGGCTTTGGTAACTATTGTCAATACCTCGTTTGGTACGATATACTTCTTCGCCGCCATAGAGGAAAGAGGTTCCCTGCGAAACGAGCACAGCCGTTTGCGCCAGTTTGTTCATGCGCAGTTTGGTCTCTTCCGTTTCGTTGGCAGCACTGACTTCTATACGGTCGCGGAGACAGTAGTTATCGTGGCAGGTGATATAACTGATGTGCTGTGCCGGTTCGCCGCTCCATTCGGGACAAGCGATCAGTCCGCGCATCACATCTTTGACGCCGGCTGGGTTGCCGGAAGCAAAACCACGCTCGTGGTCAAAAGGCGAACCGATAAGGGCATTGCGGATATCATCGCTGAAAGCTCCTACGCGCGGCATCTTATAGGTCCATTGCTTCATTGCCAACTCTTCGTACGGATACGCCGGCGCCATAGCAGCCCAGCCTTCGCCGTAGGTAAGGATGGAAGGATCTATCTCGTCCAACGCTGCACGGATCTGGCGCATCGTCTCCTGGTCATGGATACCCATGAGGTCAAAACGGAAACCGTCAATATGGTACTCACGCGCCCAATAGCAGACCGATTCTATCATAAAGCGGCGCATCATCTCATGGTCGCTGGCCGTCTCATTGCCGCAACCGGAGCCGTTGGCGTAGGTGCCATCTTCGTTCATACGATAGAAATACTGCGGAACGACGCGTCCGAGTGCACAGCCTTCGGCATTGTAGGTATGGTTATAGACCACGTCCATCACCACGCGGATACCCGCCTTATGCAAGGCCATGATCATCTGCTTCGCTTCGCGAATACGCGTAGCGGGATCATACGGATCGGACGAATAGCCTCCCTCGGGCACATTGTAGTTGACGGGATCATAGCCCCAGTTATAGTTATTGTTCGCGAGGGTTGTCTCGTCAATACTGCCATAGTCAAAGAACGGCAGGATCTGCAAATGCGTAATGCCAAGATCTACCAGATAGTCCACGCGCTCAGCCAGACCGAGGAATTTACCTTTATGATCCACGCCAGAGTTGGGGGACATGGTAAAATCGCGTACGTGCGTTTCGTAGATGACGATATCCGTAGGATCTTTCATTGCGGGACGTTGGTCGTTCTGCCATCCTTCGGGATTCGTAGTCAGCATATCCAAGACAGCCGCACGCGTACCATTGACGTTCGTCGCTTTCGCAAAGATACCCGGCGACTCTGCGTACCATTGTCCGTTTTGGAAAGAGCGAACGGTGTAGAACTTGCCTGCCAAATCTGCTTTTACGGTTGCACGCCAGAAATCCTGCGCATCCTTGCTCAATGCGATCGTCTCGAAGTCCGCAGTCTGCGCATCGTTGTAGAGGCGCACCTCCATCTGCTCGGCAGCATTTGACCAGAAAGCAAATTGCGTTTGATGCGAGCCGTATATACATTCATTTTCCATACAGGTACGTTTGTTGGCGCACGCCACACATACTATCGCCAGAATAAAGATTGCTATGTTTCTCATGTTTGATAGAAATTGAAAGAATAGCCTGAGCCAAAGCCCAGGCTATTTTTTAGATTCTTGCAAAAGAATTATTCATTCGTTTGGCAAACTGTCCATTTGTACTTAGCAGGATCAGAGAAGTCGAACTCGAAGTTGAGGTCAGAGCCTAAGCGCTCGTCACCGCAATCTTTCCACTCACCCGCTACATCGTTCTCAGGATCACCCGCATCCCAGTACTGGATTTGGTTGGCCCAAGTACCTACCTCACGAACTTTGATCTTGCAGCCTTCCCAAGCGTGGACGGTAGCTTTCCATACATCACCGTCCTTGGTCAGAGCGGTACCATTCCAGTTGTCGAAGTCACCTACGAGCTCAGGAGTAGAATCTGCGCAAGTCGGAACCTTAACGGTAACATTGTAGTCATGCTCAACCTTGGTCTCGCACTCAGAGTTCTGCCAGTTAGTCATGCTCAGATAGAGGAGACCACCGTTAGCAGAGAAGTCCTTGCATTGGCCACCGTCAATAGTCGGCGCAATGTTCGAGAAGTTGCAGCTGTGAAGAGCAACACCCTCAGCCTGGCCTTGCCAGCTAGCATCACCTGCATAGATCAAGCAAACCTTGAACTGCAGAGCTTCGGTGCACGGGATCTCGATCTGATACCAGTTAGCATAGTCAGGAACAGCAGCGAACTTGTAGATCTTACCATCTACCGGAGTAGCAGCACCTTCCTCACCGAGGTAAGTGTTCTCACCAGACCATGTCTCTCCGTCAAAAGTACCCTTCAGAGCGATACCGTGGCACTCAGAGCCAGCAGGAATCTCGATAACGACTTTCAGTTTGCCGTTCTCAGGGGCGTCAAGATCCGGAGCACCGCCACCCGGAGTTGTACCACCAACAGTTACATCAACAGTAGCTTTAGCGGAACCAACGGTAGCTGTGATAGCAGCTTGACCCTCAGCAATAGCCTTAACGGTACCTTCTGCGTCAACAGTAGCAACAGCCTCTGCGGACGAAGCCCAAGTGATAGCACCCGATGCTTTCTCAACCGGAATCTTGTAAGACTCACCAACTGCAAGATTCATTTGTTTGATCTTGAGTTTGATTACATCCTCAGAATTCTTGTTACAAGCCATGAATGCGAATGCGACAACAGCCAGCATTACAGCAAAAATCTTGTTTAATTTCATAAGACAAATTGTTTTGGTTAATAAATGTTAATTAGTTGTGTTAAACTATCATCCTTTTTGATGAGTTTTCATTAATAGCCTTCGTTCTGAACGAGGTTAGAGTTAGCGGTAACATCACCCTCCGGAATAGGATAGAGTTCGAGTTTCTTGTCGAGCGAGCGAACTTCCGTATTCCAAGTATTGTAGTCGATATAGGACTTAGCGTCACCTGTCTTGGTAGCGCCACGACCTTCCCAGTGACGGGTAGCGGTCGGACCTACAAACTGACCGAAGCGGATGAGGTCAATACGACGACGACCTTCGTGGTAGAACTCACGGAGCCACTCATCCAGCATCTCGTCCTCTGTGATCTGAGCCAACGGAGCAGCATGTGCACGTTCACGAACTTTATTGATGTCAGCAAGACCATCCTTGCCTTGACGCCAACGAGCCTCTGCACGAGTCAGGTAAGCTTCTGCCGTACGCATGATAGGCACATCAGCATCGCAGAACTGATCGTCATGACGCGGAGACGCATGACCGTCATTCAGCGGATGGAGGGTTGCATCAAACTCTGTCGAGTAGAGGTTCGTCCATTTGCAGATAGCCCAGCAGGAGTCGAAACCGTCACCGTTATCCGGAACGATACCGGCGAAGTTCTTCACGTTAGGCGTACCATCAGAGGGGTTGATGTTGGTAGCCGAGAACATAGCACGGTCATCACCAACTACACCCGGCATATCGAACTCGTCATAAGCGCTACCAAGAGCAATGATCTCCGCCGGAGTCTTGCCTTGGAAGATACCGAACTTATTGATAAGTTCAGGCGACGAACGCCAGCAGCCCCAAGAGTTATTATTTGTACCGCAGGCATTCATCTTGACGTTACGAGTGGAGCAAATCGTATACTGCGAACCCGCATAGGAGCGGAGGTGCTCTCCGTCACAAGCAGCCAAGAAGACCATTTCTTCGCGCGATGTTACATCGTTATCACCCATGAAGATCTGTGCATAGATCGGGTGCAGTGTCGGGAACTTCTCAATAACCTTATCAGCAGCAGCTTCAGCCTTCTCCCATTGAGGAGTACCGGTGTACACCTCTGCATTGAGGTAAAGACGAGCGAGCAGCATGTAAGCAGCAGACTTGTTAGCACGATAGATGGTCGTTTGTTCACGGTCATACAGATCCTCGAGGAATCCGTGATCAGCATCGCCGGTCACCTTATAAGATGTCAACGCAGCACCGGTCTTCTTGTTGATATACTCCTTCCCGGTGTGACCACCTTCGATCTCATCGATCAGCCAGTTATAGAGGCTGACGCGCTCAATCTGCTCAGGGTTGCTTGAAGATACAGTTACCGTGAAAGGCACGCTACCGAACATATCGAGCAGGTGATAGTAGTTCACGGCACGAATGAAACGAACCTCTGCACGCTTATGAATCATCTCTGCGTCATTGGTACCCTCGGTCAAGTCGAGGAAGAGGTTCGACATCGTTACACCGTAGTTAAGACGGTTGTACAGTTTCGAAACGAAGGGATTAGACGGTGTCCAGCTAACGAAGAGCAAGTCAGAGCAACCTGCATCGCCACGCCATGTCCACCAACCTGCGTCTGTCGGGAACTCGTTGAGTACACAGAGTGTACGATAGAATCCCGAATAACCCTCATCATCGGTGATGATATCGGCATTACCGCCACCACCGTTCTGACCGGTCTGAACGAAAGCGCAATATAACTTGTGATAGAGCGCTTCAATGACCTCCGCTTTATTCTCGTCCGTAATCTGCGTTTGATTCGGATCGATAGGCTCGAGGTTCATACAAGCAGCAAAAGTCAAAGCTAACGCTGCTGCGAGAAATAATTTAATACTATTCTTTTTCATAATTGTATATATTTGTCGTGCAACATTAGAATGTCAAGGAAATACCTACAACCGTAGTCATACAACGCGGATACATGTTGCTATCAATACCGTTAGCAATTTCCGGGTCAAGGCCCTTATATCCTGAGATAACGAACGGGTTGCTAACCGTACAATATACACGACCGTTCAGTTTAGCAGTCTTCGGAGCGAAGGAATAACCGAGGGTGATATTGTCGCAACGGAGGAAGGAAGCGTTCTGTACGAAGTACGTACTCAAACGTCCGTCACCGAGCTCGTTGCGGAGGTGGCAACCGTCATTGTAATAAGCGTCATAAGCTTGCTGGAGCACGTTGTGGAAACCATCGAACTTAGCGTCATACAAAGTGGTTACATACTGCAACTGGTCTTGGAGAACGCTATTGTAAACGTAGTTACCGATGTTTGCACGGAGGGTGATACCAAGGTCTACACCGTAGAATTGGAACTTGGTGTTGAAGCCCATGGTAACAGGAGCAGCTGCGCTGTGATAGAAGATCTTATCCTTTGCGGTCAGGTCATACTCCGGATCTGTCGGCAGTGCATTCGGGTGATCCTGGTCAACCAAGTAGAGAAGACCGGTCTCCGGGTTGGTCTTCGACTCGTATACGTAGAACGAGTTAGCCGCTTGACCTACAGCGTTTGCTTTAACATACGCACCGTTACCGATACCGGATCCGGTGTCATACTCGAAGTAATCCGGATCATTCGAACCGGTAAGATTGAGGATCTTATTCTCATTCCAAGCTACGTTGTATCCAAGGTCCCACTTGAAGTTCTTTTTGTCAATAGCCACTGCGTTGATAGCGAACTCAACACCTTGGTTAGACAACGAACCTACGTTACGGATAACACGTGTCTTGAAGTTCGAACCTGCCGGGATATCAACGACGTTAATCAGGTCATTGGTAAGACGATAGTAGTAATCGAAACTACCCGAGATACGGTTGTTGAGGAATGCGAAGTCCAAACCTACGTTGTAGGTAGTAGTCTTCTCCCATGTAAGATCAGGGTTGTACTCGTTCGGACGATAGGTCATGTAATATACATAGCCGTCTTGACCGATCACGTAGTCAACACCTTCTTTCATATTGCTCAGGTCCACCATGTTGGCAGTCTCGCCGAGGGTAGACCAAGCACCGATCTGGTTCTGTACGAATACAGGCAGATACTGGAAGGCATCAGCCACACTCTGCTGACCGGTGATACCGTAACCGAGACGGAGCTTGAGGTCGTTGAGCCAGTTCACATCCTTGAGGAAGGTCTCTTTGATCTTCCAACCAAGTGCTACAGACGGGAAGAGACCCCAGCGTACATTCGGAGCAAAACGCGTCGAAGCATCGGCACGGAGGGTAACGGTAGCCATGATCTGGTTCCAACCGATCCAGTTAGCACGACCGAAGAACGAGAGCAGAGCAGACTGCGTAGCGTAGTCATGCGTATACGGGTCTTTCTTCCAGGTAGCCTGATCGTTCGGATCATATGCATTGTTGGTCTCCGGCACATTGCGGAAGTTCTCTGTGTGGTTAGCGCGATGGAACTTCTGGTACTCACCACCGACCATGATGTCAAAGTGTTGAGCCTCTGTGAAGTCCTTGTAATACTGTGCATAAGCAGAGAACGAGAGGTTGTATTTCTTCTCCCAAGTCTCTCCGTGGTATCCGTAGTAACCGTTGCTTACGTCTTGGATAAGACGATCGATATCGGTTGTTTGTTTACCGTAAGAATAGTCAGCACCGAAGTTTGCGTGGATACGCAAGTCCTCAAAGCCGTGAATCTTATAGTCAGCCTCCAGGTTTCCTACGAACACGCCCGAATGAGCACGGTCGTTGGTATATTGCAGTTGGTTAACCGGGTTCGAAGCCGTCTGAGTGTTGAATTGGTATTGCCACGTAGGATCATCGTAGTTAGACGGCTGTGTACGTCCGAAATAACCACCGAAGATCTGATCCAATACTTCTTGCGAAGCACCGAGAGGCTCACTGGTCATGTAAGAGAAAGCTTGACCTCTTACAGGTACCGTCGGATCATAAGCGATAGCAGAACCTACTACACCCGGAGCATAGCGGTTGTAGATATACATACCCTTTGCATTGAGGTTGAAGGTAAGGTGCTTATTCAAGAAAGACGGGTTCAAGTTGAGCGAAGCAGTAACACGCTGCATGTTCGAGGTCTTGATAATACCGTTTTGGTCGGTATAACCGATAGAAGCACGGTACGGCATGTTCTTCGTACCACCCACCAAAGAGATGTTATGGTCTGTAGAAACAGCGGTACGGTAGATCTCTCTTTGCCAATCTGTACTGGCATCGCCAAGGTAGTTGAGCACTTTCGGACGATAGGATTCCGGGTGCAGCACTTTGTCGTTATAGAGCTCCTGTGCATAGTCACGGAGTTTGTCACCGGAATATACATCCATGGTCTTGAGAAGTGTACCTACGGAAACGTTACCGCTATAGGTCACTTTCATTTTCTGACCTGCATTACCCTTCTTGGTGGTAATGATGATGACACCGTTCGAAGCACGGCTACCATAGATGGCGGTTGCGGAAGCGTCTTTGAGGACCGTAAAGCTCTCGATATCAGACGGGTTAACAAGTGCGAGGGGGTTAGCCACACCCTTGATACCATCGTTATCCATTGCCAAACCATCGATGACGATCAACGGGTCGTTGGAAGCGGAGAGCGATGAACCACCGCGGACACGAATCGTAGCGCCACCACCAGGGGTACCGTCGTTAGAGGTAACAGCCACACCGGCAATCTTACCCGACAACATGTCGGTAGCGGTGGTTTGAAGACCCTTGTTCATGTCATCCGGTTTAATAGCCGTTACAGAACCGGTAGCATCGTTTTTCTTAACGACACCGTAACCTACAACGACTACTTCGTCCAACAACTCAGTGTCCTCGCCCATACGTACGTTCATCGAAGGAGCTGCTATCTCCTCAACGGTCTTGTAACCCATGTAGGAGATCGACAGTTTAGCACCCGGCTGAACAGTCAACGTAAAGTTACCATCAAAATCGGTAATAGTACCATTGGTAGTACCGATCTCGAGCACAGACGCACCGATAATAGGCTCACCGTTTGCTGCATCAATAACCGTACCTTGTACGGATATTTGAGCAAAGGCGGTCATTCCCGTCATCAACAGGAAAGCCAAAAGCACGGCGCGGAATGAAAGAAAATTGTGTTTCATTTTGCTTTGTGTTTTGTTAGTATTAATTGTTAGTTGTTTGTTATTGTTCCAGATTATTCTTTCTCCTTAATCGCAAAGACAGATGCAGCGCCGAGGAGGAGCAGGACTCCTGCTACGACGAGCATACCGGCTTGTACGTGCGCGCATATATATTTAAGGAGAAGACCACCGCAGAGGGCTGCTACTATCTGCGGGACGCAGATCGTGCAGTTAAACAGTCCAAGGTAGTATCCCATGTTGCCGCCCTTGATGGCGTTCGTTACGATGGTGAACGGGAGAGCCAGCATAGCAGCCCAAGCGGCACCGATGAGTGCGTAACTGATCCAAAGGACATACTGGTCGTGAACAAAGAAGACGGAGATAAAGCCTATAGCACCTACAACGAGGGAGATGGCATATGCGCCTTTGTTACCAAACCAATGCTCCAGTTTGGGCAGGAAAGCAGCCCAAAGGAGCGAACCTACCGCTTGTACGCAGAAGACTACTCCAACCCATCCTCCCGCATCCTGGAAGGCTGCGTCGGCAGCATTGACACCATCCCAGCCAAAGCAGTTGACTGCGATCGTACCATTCGAATAGGTCCACATATACATGAACGCTGCCCAGCAGAAGAACTGCACAAGGCCCACTGTCCAGAAAGCAGAGGGAGCTTCTTTAAGAAGCTGGATAAAACCTTTCTCCTCTTTGGGCTCATCTTCTTTCTTCTCATCTACTCCATGAAACTTCGCATATTCCTCCGGGTCAAGTTCTTTGACCGTAGCAAAGGTGTAGAGCGAGCAGAGGATAAGAATAGCTGCGCCGGCATAGAAGGACCACTTGACAGAGTCAGGGATAACGCCTTCGGGAGCGGTGTTAGCAATGCCGATCCAGGTAAAGAAGATCGGGAAAAGGTAACCAACCACAGAACCTGCGTTACAGAGGGCGGATTGAATGGCATATGCCGTACCCTTCTGCTCCTCGTTGACCATATCGCCGACCATCATCTTGAACGGTTGCATGGCGATGTTGATAGACGTATCCAGGAACATGAGGCTGAAGAGTCCGAACCACATCGCGGCGTTGAGGCCAAGGAAAGCGGACTGCGCAAAAGTGAAGTCACCTGCGTTCGGCAAAAGCAACATCACGGCCACCGCAATGAGCGCGCCCACGAGCAAATAAGGTTTACGACGTCCGAGACGCGTCCACGTCTTGTCCGAATACTTACCTACAAGTGGCTGCACGATCATACCCATCAACGGCGGGAGTATCCAGAAGAAACTCAAGGTGTGGGGGTCTGCACCCAAGGTCGCAAAAATACGGGAGATGTTGGCGCTCTGAAGCGCATAAGCAATTTGTACTCCGAAAAATCCAAAGCTCAAATTAAAGAGCTGTGTAAAGGACAAATTTCGTTTTTGCATGGTCAATATTTTATAATTTGTCAAATATACTTTACAAATCGAGGGCAAAATTACAACAATTTTATGATATACGCAAGAGTTTTATGTATTTTTTTGTTTTTTTTCTAAAAATTTTACTAAAATGTTGCATATATAAAATATATTTTGTACTTTTGTGGCCTAAATCGTATATTATCGCAAAAAATAACGAACAATACCTATATGAATGTAACACATGAGGAATTAGTAGGAGCGCTTCAGACCTATTTCGGATTCGACACCTTCAAGGGGAACCAGGAGGCTATCATCCGCAACGTGATCGAAGGAAATGACACGTTTGTGTTGATGCCTACGGGTGGCGGAAAGAGTCTGTGCTATCAGTTACCGTCCTTGATCATGGACGGCGTGGCGATTGTTATCTCGCCGCTGATCGCGCTGATGAAGAATCAGGTGGACGCGATGCGTAACTACTCGGAGGAAGAGGGCGTAGCCCATTTCATCAACTCAAGTCTGAGTCGAACAGAGATCAATGCGGTAAAGGAGGATGTATTGGAGCACCGCACGAAGCTCTTATATCTGGCGCCCGAGAGTCTGCAGAAGAACGAGAACGTGGACTTTCTGAAGGGCGTGAAGATCAGTTTCTATGCCGTGGATGAAGCGCACTGTATCTCGGAATGGGGTCATGATTTCCGTCCGGAGTACAGCCAGATCCGCAGTATGGTACAACGCATCGGCAAGGCGCCTATTATCGCGTTGACGGCGACCGCGACACCGAAAGTGCAGAAAGATATCCAGAAGAACTTAGGCATGCCGGACGCTACGGTGTTCAAGAGCAGTTTTAACAGGCCGAACTTGTATTACGAAGTAAGGCAGAAGACGAGCGATGTAGATAAGGATTTGGTTCGTTATATCCGCGGCATGGAGGGGAAGAGCGGTATCGTGTACTGCTTGGCGCGTAAGGAAGTAGAGGATCTGGCGGAGGTATTGAAAGTAAACGGAATTTCTGCACGGCCTTACCACGCCGGCATGGACGCGGCGACGCGAACGGCAAATCAGGACGCGTTCCTGATGGAGGAGTGCCAGGTGATCGTAGCGACGATCGCATTCGGTATGGGTATTGATAAGCCGGACGTGCGATTTGTAGTACACTATGATATTCCGAAGAGTTTGGAGGGATACTACCAAGAGACTGGACGTGCGGGCCGAGACGGCGGTGAAGGACAGTGTATATGCTTTTACAGCCCCGATGACATCGAGCGTCTAAGGAAGTTCCAGCAAGGCAAGACGCCGAAGGAGATCGGTATCGGCAACCAGTTGCTGTTTGAGACGCAGAGTTATGCGGAGAGTACTATTTGCCGTAGAAAACTGCTGCTACACTATTTCGGCGAGGAATATACGGAAGATAAATGCGGTAACTGCGATAACTGCCGTAAGACCTACAAGCAGGTGGATGCAAGTGAGTTGTTGCAGATTGCGCTGGAGACGATTCAGCAAGTGAACGAACACCATAAGGCCGAACATATCGTAGATATCCTGCACGGCAACCAGACGGCGGAGGTGATGAGTTATCACCACGACGAGTTGGATAACTTCGGTGCCGCGAGCGACGTGGAGGAGAGTACGTTACATGCGATCCTGCGGCAAGCGCTGCTGGTCGGTATGATCCAAAAGGACGTGGATACGTACGGCGACCTCAAGCTCACCAAGGATGGCAAGAAATTCATTCGCAAGCCGGGTAAGTTCGAAGTGCCGATCGAGGTGCAGGACGAGGATGAGTTGGATATGGAAGGCGCAGGTGCTACCTGTGCGGCCGCGGATGAGGTGCTATTCTCAATCCTGAAGGATATCCGTCGTAAGATGGCAAAGAAATGCGACGTACCTCCGTTCGTGATCTTCCAAGACCCGAGTCTGGAAGCCATGGCTACGACCTATCCTATCACGATGGAGGAGTTATTAACGATTCCGGGTGTAGGTGTAGCGAAAGCCAAACGATACGGCGATGAGTTCCTGCGCGTTATTAAGGAATATGTAGACGAAAACGAGATCATTCGTCCGGAAGACCTGCGCATTCGAACGGTAGCGAAGAAATCGACCCGAAAGAAACAGATCATACAAGCCATCGACCGGCGTGTGGACCTCGACGATTTGGCGGAGAGTTGCGGTATGAGCATGGAGGAGATGATGGACGAGTTGGAGGCAATCGTATTCAGCGGAACGAAGATCAACATCAACTATTTCATCAAAGAGGTGGTGGATCCGGACGAGGAGCAGGAGATATACGACTACTTCAAAGAGGCGGATGACGATAACATCAAGAAGGCCATGGAGGAACTGGGCGAGGATTATTATGACGAGATGCATGTTCGCTTGGTAAGGCTAAAATTCCACTGCGATTTGGGTAACTGATGATAAAGGGACAGGTAGATTTTATCACGCTGGGGTGTTCGAAGAACTTGGTGGACGCAGAGCGGGTGATGCGGCAATTAGAGGCGGCTGGATGGCGATGTGTGCATGATCCGGAAGAGCCGAAAGGCGAAGTGTGCGTGATCAATACCTGCGGTTTTATAGGAGACGCTAAAGAAGAGAGCATCAACATGATACTCCAGATGGCGGAACGAAAGAAAAAGGGGAAGTTGAAGACGCTGATCGTGATGGGATGTCTGAGCGAGCGCTATCGAGCGGAATTGGAAGAGGAATTGCCGGAAGTAGATGCCTATTTTGGGAAGTTTGATTTTGAACGAATCAAAGACGAAATAGGCACGAGGGATTTACGAGGTTTTATTAGACTTTTACCGAGGTTTGAACGACATCTCACCACCCCCGCACATTACGCATATTTGAAGATCTCAGAAGGCTGCAACAGGATGTGTTCGTACTGTGCGATACCGTTGATCACGGGACGGCATACAAGTCGGCCGAAAGCGGAGATATTGGAGGAAGTGAAGTGGCTGGTGAGTCAGGGCGTGAAGGAGTTGAACGTCATTGCGCAGGACTTGAGCAGTTACGGGCTGGATTTGGAAAGACGGCATATGTTACCGGAACTGATTGATGAGATGGCGCAGATAGAGGGGATTGAGTGGATACGGTTACATTACGCCTACCCTACGGATTTTCCGGAGGAGCTGTTGGACGTGATGGCGCGACATAAGAATGTGTGCAAGTATCTGGATATCGCGTTGCAGCATTGTACAGACCATATGTTGGGTCTGATGCGACGCCACATCACGCGAGCGGAACAGGACGCATTGCTGCGGAAGATACGGGAGAAAGTGCCGGGGGTTTGTATCCGAACAACGCTGTTGGTCGGTCACCCGGGAGAGACAGAGGAGGATTTTGAGGAGTTGAAGGCGTGGGTAAAGGAGATGCGTTTTGACCGAATGGGTTGTTTTGCGTACTCGGACGAAGAAGGAACGTACGCGAACAAACATTACAAGGATGATATCCCGCAAGAGGTGAAGGAAGCGCGAGCTTCCGAGCTGATGGCCATACAACAAGGTATAAGTGGCGAATTGATGGCTAAGAAAGTGGGGACGATAGAGCGCGTGGTGATTGATCGGGAGGAAGGAGAGTACTATGTCGGAAGGACGCAGTATGATAGCCCGGAGGTGGACTGCGAAGTGCTCATACAGGTTAGCGGTGAACGGTTAGTGGTTAGCGGACAATTCGTAGATGTAAAAATCACCAAGGCGGAAGAATTTGATTTGTACGGAGAATTATTATAACAACATATACCATGCTGACAAAAGAATTAGTAGGTCAGATAGCGAGTGCATCGGGCCTGAGTAAGAAAGACGTGGAGTTGCTGTTGACAACGACGAATGCCGTCATCCGCGAGACGTTGATGGGTGGTCAAGCCGTGCAGTTACAGGGACTCGGCACGTTGGAAATTAAAGAGCGCAATGAGCGCGTTGTCGTGCACCCTCGCACGGGTGAGAAGACCGTTGTGCCGCGTAAGAACCAATTGGTTTTCCGGCCGGTAGCAAGTATTAAGGACGAAATAAAAAAACTCTAAACCATGGCAGATAAACTGAGTTGGACCGAGTTACGTCGCGCGATCAGTGTACGCGCGGGCGTGAGCGAGAAGAAAGCAGGTGCTTTCCTGAATGCACTTATTGCACAGGTCGTAGAAGGCCTGAAGAGCGAACAGCAAGTGAAGATCAACGGTTTAGGCACGTTCCGTCTGCAGTCAGTAGCGCCTCGTAAGAGCGTCAATGTGACGACGGGCGAAGAGATCGTTATTGAGGGATACAACAAGATGACGTTTGCGCCCGAGGCCGGCGTGAAGGAGTTGATAGAGAACAACAACCCTCAGCCGGAGCGTTCGTTGGTAGAAGACGAGGTGACGCCGCTGAAGAAACTGGGTGCCCAAGCCGAAGAGATCGTAGATATCCTCGGCGAACTGGGTCAGTCTCCGAAGGAAGAGCCGGTGGAAGAACCTGCTCCGGAGCCCATAGCAGAGCCGGAACCGACACCAGAGCCCGAACCGGAAGTGATACCGGACGTAGCGCCAGAGGCAGCACCGGATCCGGTGTTTATTCCCGAGCCGGTCTATACGGACGAGGAAGAGAAGCCGAAGAAGCGTTTCCATTTCTTGCGCGACACCTTGATTTGTGTAGTGATCCTGCTGTTGTTGCTCTTGTTAGGCTATTTCTTCTTAAGAAATCGTCTGGCAGGTTGGATCGATGACATGATGGCACCGACGCCGACAGAACAAGTCATTGTAGTAACGGATTCGACAGCCGTTGAAGGCGAAGAAGCCCTTGCACCGACGAACGGAGAGTTGTCGCAAGAAGAGATCCTGGCGGAGTTCTTAGAGGCGTGTGGCGAAGGAGATGCTACGCCGGAGGAGTCGATGTACGAGGATCTGATCACCATAGAACCGATGCATCAGGACAGCCGTCTGGCTTGGATGGCATGGCGTTTCTACGGCGACAAACGTTACTGGCCGTACTTGTATGACGCTAATAAGGATCATATCAAGAACCCGAATGTGATCGAGGTAGGTACGCCTATCCGCGTTCCGCGTTTGACCAAAGCACAACGTGACACAACGAGTGCAGCGTTCTTGAAATTGAAACAAGAAGCAGAGGCAGCGATTAGATAATTGGAGTCGGAGGAGTTTATCCATATTGAAGGGGCTGATACACACAACTTAAAGCATGTGACGGTAGATATACCGCGCAATAAGTTGGTGGTGATAACGGGTGTGAGCGGTAGCGGCAAGAGTTCGCTGGCGTTCGACACCCTTTATGCGGAGGGTCAACGACGTTATGTGGAGAGCCTCAGCTCGTACGCGCGCCAGTTCATGGGGCGCATGCAGAAACCCGAGGTGGAGAAGATTGAAGGTATCCCGCCCGCTATCGCTATCCAGCAGAAAGTGAGTAGTCGTAACCCCCGTTCGACCGTAGGGACAGTAACGGAGATATACGACTATTTGAAGTTATTGTACGCGCGCGTAGGCAAGACATACTCGCCTGTGAGCGGAGAAGAGGTGAAGAAAAACACCATCCGCGACGTGGTGACGTACATGGAAAGTCAGCCGATCGGGACACGTCTGTATCTGCTGAGCCCGATATGCTTGCCGGAAAGCCGCTCGCTACAAGAGCAGTTAGCCCTCTGGCTCAGTCAAGGTTTTAGTCGTCTGATGATAGACGGCGACACCGTGCGTCTGGATCAAGAGACCTGGAAACAGGCGGAAGGACACGAGGCCTATCTGTTGGTGGACCGTATCATCGTAGATCATGAGCAGTCAACGAGCAACCGTTTTGCAGACTCCGTCCAGACCGCTTTCTTTGAGGGTCGCGGCGAATGCCGTGTGTGGGCAGACAAACACGAGAAAGTGTTCTCGGAGCGTTTCGAAGCAGATGGTATTCAATTCATTGAGCCCAGCGAGCATTTGTTTGATTTTAACAACCCCTTGGGTGCATGTCCCGAGTGCAAGGGTGTCGGCACGGTGATGGGTATTGACATGGATCTGGTGATACCTGACAAGTCTAAGTCCATCTACGAGCAAGCGATAGCGTGCTGGCAGAGCGAGAAGACGAAGCCGTGGTTAGATGCGTTGATCTATAATGCCGCTAAGTTTGATTTTCCGATACACACGCCTTTCTATGCCCTCACGCCCGAGCAGAAACAATTGATCTGGAGCGGTAACGAGTACTTCCGAGGACTACATGATTTCTTCCATGAGTTGGAGGAACAGCAGTACTCGAAGATTCAGTATCGCGTGATGTTGTCGCGGTTCAAAGGCAAGACGACCTGTCCGGTCTGCAAAGGTTTCCATTTACGCAAAGAGGCTGAGTATGTGCTGATTAACGGCATAAGTATTCAGCAGTTATGCGCGATGCCGATATCGGAGTTGGACGAGTGGTTCGAACATATCGAGTTAACAGATATCGAGCGTCAGACGGCTCAGTTATTGCTGATCGAGATTCGCAAACGCTTGCAGTTCATGAAGGATGTAGGACTGAGTTACCTGACCTTGAACCGAATGAGCAATACCTTATCCGGCGGCGAGAGTCAACGTATTAGTTTGGCGAAGTCCTTGGGCAGTAGTCTGGTGGGATCCTTGTATGTGTTAGACGAGCCCTCTATCGGTCTCCACCCGCGCGACACAGAGCGCCTGATACACGTATTGCGGGAACTTCGGGACTTAGGTAACACGATCGTGGTAGTGGAGCATGATGAAGATATCATCGCGGCGGCGGATCATATCATCGAGATAGGTCCCGCGGCAGGTAGGAACGGAGGACAGGTCGTGTATGAAGGCAAGCCGCGCCCGGAGTTATTCACTTATGCAATCCCTGCGCAACGCCGCAAATGGAACAACTATATTGAGATCGAAGGGGCGTGTGAGAATAACTTGCAGAACCTGACCGTTCGTTTTCCGCTGCATGTGATGACGGTAGTGACGGGCGTGAGTGGTAGCGGTAAGAGTTCGCTCGTGAGCAAAGTGCTCTACCCTGCCCTTAAGAAACTCTACGGCGGTGTGTTCACGGAGCACACGGGTGATTTCGGCCATATACACGGTAGTATCCAGTTGATGAAGGATATTGAGTTTGTGGACCAAAACCCTTTGAGCCGCAGTAGTAGAAGCAACCCTGTGACGTATCTGAAGGCCTACGACGAGATACGACGTCTGTACGCGGAGCAGCCCTTAGCCAAGCAGTTAGGTCTGACGCCGGCCCATTTCAGTTTCAATACCCCAGGCGGACGTTGCGAGACTTGTCAGGGCGAAGGAACGATCACCATCGAGATGCAGTTCATGGCAGACCTGGTACTGGAGTGCGAGCAGTGTCACGGCAAGCGGTTCAAACAGGATATATTGGACGTGCAGTATCGTGGTAAATCCATCTACGACATACTCTGCATGACGGTTAATCAGGCGGTGGAGTTCTTTGAACAAGACCCGGACTGCAAGAAAATTGTCAAGCGCCTCAAGCCACTACAGGACGTTGGTATCGGATACGTGCAGTTAGGTCAGAGCAGCAGTACACTCTCCGGCGGTGAGAGTCAGCGTGTAAAATTGGCATCGTTCATTGCCCAAGAAGAGTGTCCGTCCACGATCTTCATCTTTGATGAGCCCACGACCGGTCTGCATCATAGAGACATCGAGGTGCTGTTGACGGCACTGAACCGATTGATAAGCAAGGGCCACACGGTCATCATCATCGAGCACAACCCTGCTGTCATCTTAGCAGCAGACCATGTCATTGACTTGGGCCCCGAAGGAGGCAACGAAGGCGGACGGATCGTTTGTACCGGCACGCCCGAACAAGTGGCACAATGCAAAGAAAGTTATACCGGCAAGTATCTTGCCCAAATTATAGATACACAAAATGAAAAAAAATCACATTGACGAGATTTTTCACTCAGACATCTTTTCTCATCTCCCGCAGATGAGTTATCTGCCTCGTTGGGGCGTATTATTGATGGATCTGTTCTTATGTACGATCGCGTTCTGGTTGAGCGTGTGGTTGGGTAGCGGCTATTTCAAATATCCGGAATGGAGTTCATTGATGGTGAATATCGGCTTTCAGTACCTGATCGTGATGGTCGTTCAGCTCTTCTGTTTCTGGGCGTTCCACACCTATTCGGGTATCTTACGTTATTCGACCTTCATCGACACAATCAAGGTGTTGCTGTCTAACGTAACTGCAGGTATCATCCTCATCGCCATCAACAAGATCTGCGACATGGCGGTCGGTCACCACCCTATCCTCAACACAGTGCTGGTCATCTATGTACCGATCGCATTTGTGTTGCTGTTCGTGTTGCGTGTCGGTGTAAAGACCCTGAGCGAGTCTATCCAGAGCAATTCTACCAGCCCGCGCGTGATGATCTACGGCACACAACAAGCCGGTATGGCAATCGCCAAGATGCTTCGTTCAGCGGGTAACAACCCCTATTGGCCGGTAGGCTTCATCTGCAAGCCCGAGCAGCACATGCGCCGTTATGACTTGGCCGGTCTGCATGTGAGACCGCTCAACGAGAAACTGTTTGAGTACATGGAGAAGCATAACATCAAGCATGTGATCATCTCGCCGATGGTGATGAAGGAGATCGACCCGACTAAAGATCTGCAGGTGTTCATCGACCATAAGATCCGTATTCTCACCACGCCGTATTTCACCAAGTGGGATAACGTGGACGAGATAGACGCGCAGCGTATCGGACGTATCGACTCCATCAAGATCGAAGACCTCTTGGAGCGTCCGAAGATAGAGATCAACATGGACAATGTCCGTCAGATACTTCAGGGTCGCGTGGTATTGGTCAGCGGTGCTGCCGGTAGTATCGGTAGTGAGTTGGTACGCCAGATTCAGCGTTATGAGCCTAAATTGACCATCCTCTTAGAGATGGCAGAATCACCGCTGCATGACCTGACGTTAGAGCTGCGCAATAAGTTCCCCGACCGTATGTTTGTGCCTATCATCGCGGATGTACGTAACAGAGAGCGTGTGGAACAGGTGTTCAAAGAGATGCGTCCGGCTGTGGTCTATCACGCCGCGGCTTATAAGCATGTGCCTCTGATGGAGAGTTTTCCAAACGAGGCTATCCGCGCGAATGTGTTAGGCACAAAGAACATGGCGGATATGGCAGTCAAGTATAAGATCGAGCGATTTGTGATGGTATCTACCGACAAGGCGGTTAACCCCACCAATATCATGGGTGCCAGCAAGCGTATCGCAGAGATATACGTACAGTCGCTGTTTAAAAAACTGCACGCCAAGGATGAGAACTGCACCAAGTTCATCACCACCCGTTTCGGTAATGTGCTTGGCAGTAACGGCTCCGTGATTCCCTATTTCCAGAAACAGATTGCCGCCGGCGGACCGGTCACTGTGACCCACCCCGACATCATTCGTTATTTCATGACGATCCCCGAGGCGTGCTGTCTGGTAATGGAAGCGAGCACCTTAGGTAACGGCGGTGAAATCTTCGTCTTCGACATGGGTAAACCGGTTCGTATCCTCGACCTGGCGCGTAACATGATTCGTCTGGCGGGCTATACGCCGGAGGTGGAGATACCTATTATCTTCACGGGTTTACGTCCCGGCGAGAAGTTATACGAGGAACTCCTGAATCAGAAAGAGACGACGCTACCTACCAACAACGAGAAGATCATGATCGCACGTGTACGGGAGTTTGAGTTCGACGAGGTAAGTGCACGTATCGATCAACTCATCGAAGCCAGTCATCTCGACAAACCGTTCACGACCGTAAGTCTAATGAAACAGATCGTGCCGGAGTTTATCAGTAAGAACTCTATTTACGAACAACTTGACCCGCAATGATACAGGATTTCTTTTTACAACATACCTATCTGATCGGACTCGTCAGTTTTGCTTTTGGGTTCTTAGGACTCCCTATCGTTGTGCGTATCGCTAAGGCGAAGGGTTTTGTCGTACGTCCAAACAAACGAATGAGTCACACCGGTGAAGTACCCAATATCGGAGGGCTCTGTATTTACGTCAGTGTCATGTTCTCCTACCTGCTGTTTGACTTCAGTCAGATAACGAGCAACCAGTTCTTCCTGATCGGCATCGCAGCTATCATGGTGATCGGTTTTGTGGACGATGTGTTGGTTCTCTCTCCGCTCACCAAACTGCTGGGCGAAGCGTTCGCAGGCATTGCTTTGATCGGTTTCGGAGACCTCCGTATCACCCACTTGCACGGAATCTTCGGCATTGGAGAGATAGGCGTAGTCCCCAGTTATCTCATTTCCCTCTTTGTACTGATCGCTATCATCAATGCTATTAACCTCATTGACGGTGTCGATGGTCTGGCCAGCGGTCTGGGCATGTTATACTGTCTTTTCTTCGCCGTGTATTTTCATCTCGTAGGCTCTACCAGTTGGTCTATCCTCGCTATCTGCATGATCGGCGCTTTGGCGGTGTTCTTTATCTACAATGTGTTCGGTAAAAAAGGTAAGATCTTCATGGGCGATTCAGGCAGCCTGCTTTTGGGCTATCTCATCACTGCGTTCGTCTTCCGTTTTTGTGAGCAGAACGCATACCATGTAGTGCCGGAAGTGTACCATATGTCGGCGGCTCCGGCGGTCGCAATCTGTGTACTGACGATCCCTATCTTCGACACCATCCGCGTGAGTATAACGCGTATCAAACAACACCGTTCGCCGTTCCTACCGGACAAGAACCATATTCACCACTTACTGCTGCGAGCCGGACTGAATCATATCCAGACAACTTGCGTGCTACTGAGTGTCAGCGTGCTCTTTATCGGTCTGGCGGTGCTGGGACGTAACTGGAACATATGGTTGTTGCTCTTCGCGGATTTTGCGCTTGCCACAGCTTTAACCCTGCTCCTTTGGCGTATACTGAATAAGAAACTATACGGACCGAATGCTGACCGTTGACCACATATCAATGGAGTTCTCGTCCCGCCCCGTGCTGGACGATATCACGTTCCTTATCAACCGTAAGGAGCGGATAGCTCTTGTGGGTAAGAACGGTGCAGGCAAGACGACGCTGCTACGTCTCATCGCCGGTGAGTACCAACCAACGAGCGGACGTATCTCTCGCGAGAACGATATGACGATAGGCTATCTGCCGCAAGTCATGCTCTTTCAAGATGACCGTACCCTTCGCGACGAGGTGATGACGGTCTTTCATGGCGAAGACGAGGCACGTTTTATCGCTGAGATGGATCGAACGATCATTGGTCTGGGTTTCGAACGTAAGGATTTTGACAGGCCCTGCAGTGAGTTCTCCGGCGGCTGGCGAATGCGTATTGAGTTGGCAAAGATACTGCTTCGTCACCCCGATCTCTTGCTACTCGACGAGCCGACAAACCACCTCGACATCGAGTCCATACAATGGTTGGAAGATTTCCTTAAAAGCAGTCCGAGCGCCGTGTTGATGGTGAGTCACGACCGTGCTTTCATCGATAACGTCTGCGGACGAACGATAGAGATAACACTTGGCCGCATATACGATTATAACGTCAACTACAGTAAGTTCGTCGAACTGCGCAAGGAAAGGCACGAGCAACAAGTACGGGCGTTCCAAAACCAGCAGAAGATGATTGCTGACACGGAGGAGTTTATTGAGCGTTTCCGTTACAAAGCGACGAAAGCGGTACAGGTGCAGAGTCGTATCAAACAACTGGAGAAGTTAGAGCGCTTGGAAGTGGATCTCGAAGACACCTCGCGCCTCAACCTGCGTTTTCCGCCGGCTCCGCGAAGCGGGGACTTCCCGTTGATCGTAGAAGACCTGCGTAAGGACTTCGGAGAGCACAACGTCTTCCACGATGTGACATTCACGATTCGCAGAGGAGAGAAAGTGGCATTTGTGGGCAAGAACGGCGAAGGAAAGACCACGCTCGTCAAGTGTATCATGGGGCAACTGGACTATCTCGGTACACTTAAGATAGGGCATAACGTCAAGATCGGCTATTTTGCACAAAACCAAGCAGCGTTGCTGGATGAAAACCTGACCGTGTTTGAGACGATAGACTACGTGGCAGTAGGAGATATCCGCACGAAAATACGCGACATATTGGGTGCGTTCATGTTTGGCGGCGAAGCGAGCGACAAGAAAGTAAAAGTGCTGAGCGGTGGTGAGAGAAGCCGTCTGGCGATGATACGTCTTCTGCTCGAGCCTTGTAACCTGCTTATCCTTGACGAGCCGACGAATCACCTGGATATGCAGTCCAAGGATGTGCTCAAGGCGGCCTTGCAGGACTTTAATGGCACGCTCATCTGCGTGAGCCACGACCGCGATTTTCTCAACGGCTTGGTAAGCAAAGTCTATGAGTTCGGCGGCGGACACGTCAAAGAGCACTTAGGCGGTATATACGATTTCTTGCGGGCCAAGAAGATATCGACGCTGCAGGAGTTGGAGCGGAAGAATCCGAGTACTCCGAATAATCCGAACACTCTGAGTACTCCGAGTTCCTCCAAGCAGGATTTTGCCCAACAGAAAGCACTCGCTGCAGAACGGCGTAAGAAAGAGAAACAGATCGCAGAAGTAGAAGCAGCAATTGCGGACTTGGAGGCGCAACAGGCACAGATGGAAGAACTTCTTTCCTTGCCCGAGAACCAGACAACGGAGAACTTCCATCAATACGAGTCCATCAAACATCAGATAGAGCAGAAGATGTATGAGTGGGAGATACTGAGTGAATAAAGAAAAACAGATATGAAAGAGATCATTGAGTACATCATCACCTGGTTGTGTTACGGCGACGAAGAAGCTGCAACACGTGTGGCGTACACCGACGACGAAAAAGCCTTAGAGACGTATGACGTCATCATCGTGCCAAACGGTCATCTGGGTAAGGACATCATCGTGCCGGAACTCAAACGACCCGTAGTAGAACAGCCGGCTAAGGGTAAGTCGATCATTCGTACCGACATCGTCTATTCCGTGTTCTTCTTTACTTCCCGCGCGGAGGAGTTGGTGAACAACAAACGCGACGAGCACGGACGTTTTGCGGCACGTTTCTCGATCACGAATCAGAAGAGCCGGCTCCAGATACCGCGTCTGGATGAGTACGCACGTCTGGTACTCAAGCAGTTACAACTGCCCCTTCCTGAGCCCGGTTTCTCACATATCTATCTGACCCATGATATCGATACCATCTCACAGTACCGCCATTTGCGCGGAGCGATAGGGGGTATCCGGCGCGGTGAATGGAAACAAGTATGGGAGTCGTGGACGAATATCCACAAAGACCCTATGTACACTTTCCCGTGGTTGTTGGAACAAGATGCCAAAGTGCCCGGAGCGGAGAGTATCTACTTTGTCAAACGTACCCAAGGCAAGGGCTTCGATTACCCGCAATATCGTCTGTGGGGACGGGACTGGCGACGACTCAAACACATGCTTCGTCACAGCAATGCGTACTTAGGCGTGCATGGCAGTTATTACGGCGATATACCGTCTATTCAGTACAGCCGTATGTTCCGTGCTCATTACTTGCGCTCTTCCATCGACCACATGCAAGGACTCGCCGACGCAGGCTATACCGATGACTTCACGATGGGCTTTGCCGACTCAGCCGGTTTCCGTCTACAGACTTGTCGGGCTATCCGGTGGATCAACCCTATCTCGTTCCAACTGACACCACTCACGCTTCATCCGCTCACGATCATGGACACCACGCTCAGTAACGCCAACTATATGAACCTTACCGAAGACGAGGCATATTTCTTGTGCGAGCGGTTGATAGACAAAGTGCGCATGCACCACGGTGAGCTCTGTCTGTTGTGGCATAACAGTAACATCAACGATAGCACGTATCATAAATCGCTCTATCCTAAGATCCTACAAATGATCAATGGCGAATAAGTGTTTAGGACATATTCTCGTGGTCTCAGACCCTCCTGCAGCACCGGGCTACTTGCCGCGGGTGCGGTATCTGTGCGATTTTCTCGTGCGGAAGGGATATGATGTGAAGCTGCTCACGGAGATCTACGAGCCGCTCGATTTTAAGCACAACTACCCTATTCACTTGCTTCGTCTCTATAGCGGAGGTACGTTCGACTGGCTCATTAAGACCGTCTGGACGCTGCTCACCGATTGGCATAACAGAGCCTTGGCGAATCGATTTGATGATGGGATACAATATGACGTAGTACTTTGTACTACTTTCTCGGATTTTCCGTTAGGTGCGGCTCGACGGATAGCCCAACGGCTGAATGTACCGCTGATATGCGATATACGGGACTTGGACGAACAAGTAGAAGACTCGCGCTATCAGTATCACCACCGGACCTGGTGGACGATGCCTTTCAGAAGCCTCTACCGCACCGTGCATATACGTCGGCGCAACAAGGTACTTCGCGCTGCGAACGCTATCACGACCGTCTCTCCCTGGCATGCAGAGTTTATCAAAAATCTGTCAAGCGCAGCGGTCTATACGATCTATAACGGCTACGATCCGGAGCAGTTCTTCCCGAAGGACGAGAAGACGGACATGTTCCGAATCAGCTATATCGGTTCACTCTTTGAGTGGCAGCAACCCGCCTTGGCGCTTGTGCAAGAAGTTATCGAAGAACTGAATACACCAGATATTGTTCTTGATATACATACGCCTAAGTCAGCGCCTATTGCACATAATGATTTAGGAGATGCTATTCGGCAGAGTAGTATGATGCTTGTGCTGACTAACACTCGGACGCATGGCATGCTGACGACGAAATTCTACGAGGCGCTGGGCTGCGCTAAGCCTATCCTCTGCGTGCCGTCTGACGAAGGAGAGTTAGCGAAGTTGATAGAATATACGAACGCGGGTATCGCAACGGCAGACAAAGAGGCGATCAAAGCCTTTATATTGGACAAATATAACGAATGGAAGGCACAAGGCTTCACACGGCAGGACGTCAAGCATCGTGAAGAGTTCTCGCGCGAGACACAATGCCAACAAACGGAACAAATAATACAACACTATAATGCGAACAGAAAATGAATTGGAAGGAGTTACTCTCCTTGGAAACCAACATGTGCAGTACTCGGATAACTACAATCCCGACGTGCTCGAGACCTTCCCCAACAAACACCCGGAGAATGAGTATCTCGTGACGTTCAACTGCCCCGAGTTCACTACCCTTTGCCCGAAAACCGGTCAGCCCGATTTCGGACATCTATACATCTCCTATATCCCGCGCGAGCGCATGGTAGAGAGTAAGAGTCTGAAGCTTTATCTCTTCTCGTTTAGAAACCACGGAGACTTCCATGAGGACTGCGTGAACATCATCATGAAAGACTTGGTGAAGTTGATGGACCCGAAGTACCTGGAGGTGACCGGCTGGTTCATGCCCCGCGGAGGTATCAGCATCTACCCCTTCGCCAACTATGCGGACAAGGAGCATGAGGCATTGAAAGAACAACGTCTACGCGAACAATTCAGTAAGGTATATGAAAGATAGTTTGATCGTTTTATCGGGAGGCTTGGACTCGACCACGATGCTCTACGAGTACCGTGACCGTATTGCCTTGGCGCTCTCTTTCCATTATGGCAGCAACCATAATGACAAGGAGTTGGAGTTTGCTAAGTTGCATTGCGAGCGGTTGGAGATACCCCATATGGTCATTCGTCTGCCATTCATCAAGCAGTTCTTCAAGTCCTCGCTGTTGGAGGGCGCAGAGGCGATACCGGAGGGTAACTACAACGACGACAACATGAAATCGACCGTAGTGCCTTTCCGCAACGGAATCATGCTGTCTATTGCTGCAGGTATCGCGGAGAACAACAAACTGCAGTATGTCATGTTGGCTAATCACGCCGGCGATCATTTCATCTACCCCGACTGCCGACCGGAGTTCGTGGAGGCGATGAACGATGCCATCTCAGCCGGAACGATGAACGGTGTGCAGTTACTGACGCCTTACACCCATCTCACCAAGACCGAGATTGTGCGGCACGGCATGCAATTAGGCATCAATTATGACGAGACTTGGTCTTGTTACAAAGGCGGAGAGACACCTTGCGGCGTGTGTGGTACATGCCGCGAACGCGAAGAAGCATTGCAAGAAGCAGGATATTATAATAAGTAGTATGTTTTACGTAGAAAAACGAATAGAGATATCAGCAGCTCATAACTTAATGTTAAGTTACGAGAGTAAGTGCGAGAACTTACACGGCCATAACTGGATCATTGTGGTCTATTGCCGTGCCAAAGAGTTGAATCAAGACGGAATGGTGACCGATTTCACGCATATCAAGAAAGTGGTGAAGGATACCTTTGACCATAAGTATATCAACGAGATATTAGACGTCAATCCTTCGGCGGAGAATATCGCCAAGTGGATCTGCGACCATGTAGAGAACTGCTATAAAGTCAGCGTGCAAGAGAGCGAGGGCAATATAGCCATTTATGAAAAGGACTAGAAATCCAGAACTCTAGTACTCTAGATGTACAAAGTTAACGAAATATTCTTTACGCTGCAAGGCGAGGGGGCGCATAGCGGTATCCCGGCAGTGTTTGTCCGTTTTAGCGGATGTAACTTACGCTGTCCATGGTGCGACACCGAGTTTGCGGAGTTTACCGAGATGAGTGCGGAGCAGATCGTGAGCAAGATGCAGGAACTGTATGACGTGCCCAACGAGCGGCGTAAGATGTGTGTACTCACGGGCGGTGAACCGAGTCTGCAAGTGGATCAGGCTTTGATAGAGGCGCTGCATCAAGCGGGTTTCTATATCTGCATCGAGACGAACGGTACGCGTCCTCTTCCCGAAGGTATCGATTGGATCACATGTAGTCCAAAAGAAGGGACGAAGCTTGCACTCAAGAAGGTCAACGAGGTCAAAGTGGTCTTCACAGGTACGTACGATCCGGAAGTGTGGAGAAAAGAAATAGAGGCGGAACATTGGATGCTCCAACCTCTACGGTATAACGGTGAGTGGTTGCTGATAAGCGGTATTGATGACTTTGAGATAGACAGTAACGATAACTTAGATGACACCGTTCGTTATATCCTCGCGCATCCTTTCTGGCGCCTAAGCGTCCAACTCCATAAAATAGCAGGCCTCCGTTAAGAGACCTGTTTTTTTAGTATTGCGCTGCGTCATAGACCTCATCGGCCACCTCGGACGAAGCGAGGCGCTCGATGATGCTGAAGGCGAAGTCGGCACTCAAGCCGGGACCTTTAGCGGTGATGATATTCTTCGATTCAACAACCAAGCCTCCTACATAACTCTCTCCTAACGCGTCTTGGAAACCCGGGTAACAGGTCGCTTGCTTGCCCTCCAGGATACCTAATTTGCCTAACACAGCCGGAGCTGCACAGATAGCAGCTATCAGTTTGTCGGCTTTGTTATGCTCCAACAGTAGGTCGCACAAGGCGGAACACTCACCTAACTTGGTCTGACCACCGGGCAGAATGAGCATCTCAGCGTCTGAGAAGTCAATGCGCTCGATCAGTCCGTCCGCTTCTACGGCGATGTTATGCGCACCGAGCACCATCGGATTGCCGGTGATAGAAACAGTTGTCACAGCGATTTTTGCGCGACGAAGTAAGTCAATAGTTGTGATCGCTTCGATTTCTTCGAAACCGTTGTCAAGAAATAAATAATTCATAAATTACAAATTTCAATTTACAAATGTTAAATTTTCAATTTAACTTAAATATATAGGTAATTGTTCCGATCTGATCATGATCGCCCTCGGTGAACTTGGCCTTACGGGCTGCCTCGAGAGCGAGTTGTTGGGTTTGTTTGTCGGATACGTCACCGCCGGAGATCGTGGCATTCGTCACCGTTCCTTCGGCGTTCACACGTATCTGTACCACCACTTTTCCTTCTTGTTTGAAGGTATTGGACGGTCGCGGGAGTGTACCTTTGAGGCCTCGTCCGCTCAGCGTCCAGTTATTACCGTTCGACGTTCCGTGTCCGATGGGGTTGCCTTTCTGCCCCACTCCTTGCGTGTCACCGCCGCCTTGGGTGTTCGTTCCGGTCTTACCGAAGAGGTTGCCGAACTTATTGGCTTTTGCGATGGCCTCGGCTTCTTTCTTCTTACGCGCCCGTTCAGCGGCCTCACGCTCTTCCTGCTCTTTGCGTGCGCGCTCGAGCGCTAAGGTCTCTTCCTCCGAGACGATAGTCACCGGCGGCTCGGCAGGAGTCGGACTCGTTGCTATCTCTTCGGCAGGCGAAGCAGGCTCTTCGGGTGCGGCCTCGGCGGTCTGTTCGCCGAAAGCCTCAGAGCCGATAGCGGGTTGAGTCACCGGCTCTTCTTCGTCGGCCTCCACGAACTCCACTTCGACACCTTGCTCTTGCTCGGGCACTACGGCTGTTATGCGCAGATACCAGAGGAGCAAGCCCACCAGCACAAGGATAATCGCCGTGCTCACCGACGCTACGATATGTCGTTCTTGTTTCTTCTTCACTATCTTACGGCCGTTTGGTCGCTACTACCAGTTTCATCTGATGGGCGTTGGCGATATCAAGCACACGTACCACCTCTTTGTACGCCACGTCTTCATCTGCATGCAGCGCGATATACATCGTGCTGTCAGACGCTTGTATCTGCGCTAGGTAAGGCTCTAACTGCTCCGGGTCGATAGCTACTGGTTTCTCCTTGCCTAAGGCTACAAAGTAGTTTCCTAAGTTATCAATCGAGACCTTGGCTACCTGCGGACGGGTCGCTTTCTGCGCACGTGACGAAGGCAGGTTGATCTTGATATCATTGGGCGAAGCCATCGTGCTGGCCATCACAAAGAACAGCAGCAAGAGGAAGATGAGGTCGGTCATCGAACTCATCGCAAACGTCGCCTCTACCCTATTTCGTTTCTTTAATGCCATTACGCGGGTTCATTTAAGAGGTCCATAAACTCCATCGTGCGCGACTCCAATAGACGAACGACGCGGTCAATACGAGCAACCAGGAAGTTATAAGCGAACATCGCCAAGATACCTACGATCAGACCGCCGATGGTGGTTACCATCGCCTGGTACATACCTGTGGAGAGGGCACTCATCTCGATGATACCGCCGGAAGTCTGCGCCATGTTATAGAAAGTCTGCACCATACCGATCACCGTGCCTAAGAAACCGAGCATCGGGGCACCGCCGGCGATAGTGGCCATGATGACAAGTCCCTTTTCGAGCTTGCTCACCTCGATGTTACCGACGTTCTCCACCGCTACCTGCACGTCCTGCATCGGACGGCCGATACGCGTGATACCTTTCTCTATCATGTGTGCGGAAGGCGTGTCCGTCTGCTTGCACAAGTTGAGGGCCGAGTCAATCTTACCGTCGTGGATATAATCGCGGATACGGTCCATGAAGGACTTGTCCTCACGCGTGGCTTGTTTGAGTTTCACCAGACGCTCGATGAAGATGTAACATGCGCAGGCAAACAAGATGGCGAGGATGATCATGATCCAACCGCCATACTGCGCCATCTCCCAGAGGTTGATTGACGGCGTTACACTCTCTTGTAGCGTTTCTTCCAATATCGGCTCTTCTGCAGCCAATGTGTCAATAATTTGTAAAAGCATATTATTTCAGTAAATCTAAATATTCTTGAATGGTTTCTTGGATACCCAGGTAAAGGGCATCACAGATGATGGCATGACCAATGCTGACTTCTGCCAGCCACGGGAAAGCCTGCTTGAAGGCCTTGAGGTTCTTGAGGTTGAGGTCATGTCCGGCATTAAGGCCCAGACCTAACTCGTGCGCTTTCTCGGCTGCAGGACGATACATGGCGATTGCCTTTTTCGGATCGGTCTCGAAGAGCTCCGCGTACGGTCCCGTATAGAGCTCCACACGGTCAGCGCCGGTACGCAAGGCGTACTCTATCATCACCGGATCCGGATCTACGAAGATGCTCACGCGCATACGGTAAGCGTGCAATTGGTTCACGACGCCCTTGAGGAAATCCAGGTTCCTGCGCGTGTCCCAGCCGTGGTTAGAAGTCAACTGTGTCGGGTCGTCCGGCACCAAGGTCACCTGCGTCGGACGGATATCCGTCACCAGCGCCAGGAACTCCTCTGTCGGGTTGCCCTCTACGTTCAACTCCGTTGTCACCATCGACTTCAACTGATACACGTCTTCCTTACGGATATGACGCTCATCCGGACGCGGATGAACAGTGATTCCTTGCGCGCCAAACAACTCGCAGTCCACTGCAAAACGCTGTACATCAGGCAGATTACCTCCACGCGCATTACGCAACGTAGCTACCTTGTTGATGTTTACACTTAACTTAGTCATGTGCTTACTTTAAAATTTGCCGCAAAATTACAAAAAAAAAATAACATACACAAGAGTGTATGTCACTTTTTATTGATTTTTGTGTTTTTGTTTGAGTTCTTGCATGATCATTGTGCGTACAAAAGCATCAAATCGTTTGTATCTTTTCTTGGTGCCGGTGCGGGGATCGTAGAGGGCGAATGGGTCTGGTTTGGAGCCTCGATTAGCGGATAACTGGGCCTCGAAACGACGTTGCCAATATTCGTTGAGTTTGGGATCGTTCAGGGCTTGGTCGGCAAGAATAGAAGCTTGTTTGAAGTAATCCTGATTCATTTTCTCTTCTCCGCGGGCGGGTTTCCTTTTCCAATCGCGAGGGTGAGTGATGTCGAAGGTCTCTTGCACGCCTACGCCGATGATACGTCCTCGGGCGTCCCGAAAACGTTTAATACGATGGATATGTTTGGGCGATGTAGCTCCGTGGAGTTCTTCTACTAAACCCGATAGTTTTTCTCTTGCCATAATGCTTTGATTTTAGGTGTATGTTAGTGGCTTCCAGAGTGGTGATTTTTGTCCGAATCACGCAATAATCACACAATAATCACCCAATAATCACCCAATAAGACTCCGTTGCATGCCTTGAAATTACTGGCATTCGGGGCTTTTTGTGGTTGGAAACCAATTACGGGTGCAAAGGTACGAAAAATATTTGGAATATGCAAATAAAAGCAAACAAAAATTTGTTGTACAGTTGTGCAAATAACAAGGTTTTGACTCAAAAACTCAAATTTATTTGACTTTTATCGTTAAATCCTTGTGTATTTCATATATTTGTTGTACCTTTGCAGCCTCAAAAAAATGAATACCATGAAAAAAGAGTTATTTGTAAGTACGATTTTGATCGTTTTGTGTCTGCTGAGTGCGGTTCATAGCTCAGCGAATGTGATTACCGGGGTGGCGGCTATCCCAGAGGGATACTACGATGCCGTGGACGGTAAGAAGAATGCGGACAATATCCTTTCCACCCTATGCAGTATCATCGATGACCACCATGTCATCTCATATGCCGGTCTTGAGCCCTATTACGAGCAAACGGATTTCTATGCCGACACGCTATGGGATATGTACTCCACGTGCCGTTTCACGATGGCCGATGCCAACGTACCGCAGAAAGCGGTCTGTGACGGTTGGAACAAAGAGCATGTGTGTTGTCAATCCTGGTTAGGATCCGGTCCGATGGTTTCCGATCTCTTCAACGTCTATCCCACCGACGCACGTATCAACAACTTGCGTTCGAATTTTCCCTATGGCGTAGTAAGTTCTTTTTCCGGATTCTCCAAAGACCCCAATCACCACGGTCTGGGCAAACTCGGTCCGTCCACTACGGAGGGGATAGGTACGTGCTATGAACCGGACGACCGCTACAAAGGCGACTTCGCGCGTACGTTCTTTTATATGGTTGCGCGCTATCGCAACAACAGTCTTAATGCCGGTAACGGATCGAAGATGTTTAAATCAAACCCCACAGACTTCACCGCTTATAGCCTCTCTTTCTTGCTCGAATGGCATCGTAATGACCCCGTTTCGCAGAAGGAGATCGACCGTAACCAAGCCATATATGGTATCCAGAATAATCGCAACCCGTTCATTGACTATCCCGAACTGGTCGAGTACATCTGGGGTAACAAAGTCGGACAAACTATTGACCTTGCGTCCATGGTACCTTCTTGTGACGGAGGCGGTTACGACCCAGGATCAGTCACCAAGTACGGCGTGACATGGTCCGTATGCGGCACAGTTATCGGCGTGGACTCTGTCGTCGCGGGACGAGTTATCAGCTCAATGCCGGAGACACCGGTGTCTTGCTCCACGACCAGCGATGTGTTCATGGGTTGGACTACAGCGCCTATAGAAGGCACAAGCGATCAAGCGCCCGTTCTCTACCGTAAGGCTGCAGAGGTGCCTGCCATCACCGCCGACATCACCCTCTATGCCGTCTTCGCACATGCGGAAGAAGGAGCAGTTGTAGAGCCTGCAACGTACATTTACGACGAGGAACATCAGGAAGGCTGGACCAATACTGCCACGAAAGGCATGAGGGCATATTGGTTGCTCGACCAAGGACAGGTGCTCATATCTCCGGAAGTGGATCTTGCCGGACTCGCGACTATCGTCGTAAAGATGCGCACCTATGGAGGATCTAATTATTGTAACCTCGATGTCAAAGCGGGAGAGACGCAAATAGCTACTATTGTCGCCATCGAGGGCAGTAAATTGACAGAATATACGTGGACAAACGAGCAACACCTTTCCGGTAAGTCAGCTCTCACGTTCTCGACCAACTACGACCAAGGCAAAGGTATCGGTATCACATCGGTCACCATCAACGCGACCGGCGCGGGAATGACTTACTCAGAGTACCTCACATCGGGCGAAACCTCCGGCATTGAGAATCAGAAAACGGATCTCAACGCGCAGAAATTTATCCAAGACGGCCAATTGTTCATCCGCGTCGGCGAACGGATATACACCGTCACTGGCGTAGAAGTGAAGTAAAAATACATAAAAATTTGCATATATGCAAAAAAAGTTGTAATTTTGCGCTCAAATTGTGCAAAGATGACAATAGCTATTTTTGGAAATGCGATGAAGTCGGAGACCTTGGTAGAGGTACGACATATATTGCAGTTTATGACAGAGAAAGGCGTGCATGTGTTGCTTTCTCAGGAGTTGCGGCAGGAGTTAGACCTGCGTGAGTACCCGGGTTTTCCGGAGAACTGGGACGGTGAGAATCAGCCAGAGAACGTGTATGGCGAGCCGATTGACTTTGCGTTGTCGGTGGGCGGTGACGGTACATTCTTGACCAGTGCAGCTGCGATCGGTGATAAGAATATCCCTATCTTGGGTGTCAACTGCGGACATCTGGGTTTTCTGGCAGATGTGAAGTCCGAGGACCTCGATGTGATCTTGCAGATGTTAGTGGACGGGCAGTACACGATCGAGAGTCGGAGTCTGCTGCACCTCACTATCCGCGATAAAGAAGGGGCAGTGCGTGAGGGACTGATCATGTCGCCGAATGCGCTCAACGAGATCGCTATCCTCAAGCAAGGTCTGACGAACATGCTGACTATCGAGACGAAGGTGAACGGCGAGTTACTGCACACCTATCACTCGGACGGTCTGGTCATCGCCACTCCGACGGGTAGTACGGCCTATAACCTGTCTATCGGCGGTCCGCTGATGGTGCCGCAGAGCCGCGGTATCATCCTCACGCCTATCGCACCGCACAGCTTGACGGTCAAGCCGATCGTAGTGCCTGACGACTGGTATTTTGATATCCGCGTAAGTAGTCGTTATGACGCGTTCATGGTGAGCGTAGACGGTCGCAGTCAGAGCCTGAGTACCGACATGACACTGCACGTCGAGCGTGCGTCTTACACCACCAAAGTGGTGCAGATAGGCGATAACAGTTTCTTGAAGAGTCTTCGTAACAAGTTGAATTGGGGGCGGTGAGCCACCGCAGGCGCTTATTCGTAGCATAATATGGTATTAGACTTTATAACATGGAACGTGGACCCGGTGTTGATACATTTCGGGGACGGAGGAATACGTTGGTACGGCCTGTTCTGGGCGATTGGTTTGTATATCTGCTGGGGGGTGAACGATCGTTTGTACAAGCACGAGAACTGCCCTGCCGAGTGGGCGGACTATATGTTCTTTTATATGGCGGCGGGTGTGATCATCGGCGCACGTCTGGGACATTGTTGGTTCTATGAATGGCACCAATACGGGCAACCTTGGCATCTCTTTGGCTGGGAGTTCACCTACCGAAATCCGTATATCGAGAACCCCTTGCGGCTCTTGAAGATATGGGAAGGCGGCCTAAGCAGTCACGGCGGCGGTATCGGTCTTATCATTGCGGCATTCTTATTGAATAAGAATGTGATGGCGCGTTATCCGCAGTTTGGTACGAGTTGGCTCTGGATACTCGACCGTCTCTGTATCGGCGTGTGCTTCACGGCGATGCTCATTCGTCTGGGTAACCTGATGAACAGCGAGATCTACGGCGGTCCTACTGACCTGCCTTGGGGCTTTATCTTCGTTCGTAACGGCGAGACGGTGCCTTGTCACCCGACGCAGATCTACGAGATATTGTACTGTTTTGTGGCGCTCTGTGTAACCTGGCCGCTATATTGGTACACCGAGGCGCGTCGCCGCGAAGGACTGCTGCTGGGCGTGTTCTTCGAGATCGTTTTCGTCACCCGTTTCCTGCTGGAGTTCATCAAGAATGACCAGGAGGCGTTCGAAGCAGGTCATGTGCTCAATATGGGACAGTGGCTCAGTATTCCGTTCATTCTTTTGGGGCTCTTCCTTATTATTCGCGCGTACATGCGACCGTTAAGCCCGGTAGTGGACAAACAGCCGAAGAGCCTTGATCCAAAATATCAAAATCAATGACAAAATCTGATCTTAGAATAGTTTATTTGGGTACGCCGGAGTTTGCAGTCGCCGGTCTGCGTGCGTTGGTAGAAGGCGGCTATAAGGTTGTGGCAGTTGTCACGATGCCGGATAAGCCGGCAGGTCGCGGACACCAACTGCAGTTCTCGGACGTCAAGAAATATGCCTTGGAAGCAGGCCTGCCTGTCCTTCAGCCGGAGAAGCTGAAGGATGAGGCGTTTGTGGAGGAGCTGAGGAGTTACAAGGCCGACCTGCAGATCGTGACGGCGTTTAGGATGTTACCGGAGGTTGTTTGGGCGATGCCGCGTCTGGGTACGTTCAACGTCCACGGCTCGTTACTGCCGCAGTACCGCGGTGCCGCGCCGATCAACTGGGCTGTGATGAACGGAGAGAAAGAGACGGGTCTAACGACTTTTATGCTCAAGCACGAGATAGACACGGGTAACATGATCCTGCAGGAACGTATTGCCATCGGTCCGGACGAGAACGTAGGGTCGGTGCACGACCGCCTGATGGCGCTGAGCACGCAGATGGTACTGCGTACGGTGGATTTGATCATCGACTGCGAGAACAAAGGAATCCCTGTTCCCACCACACCTCAACCGGAGAGCACCGAACTCAAGCCCGCCCCGAAGATCTTCAAAGAGGACTGCGAGATACGTTTTGATCAGAAGACTGCCGAAGAGGTACATAACTTCGTTCGCGGCCTCAGTCCCTACCCCGCGGCTTGGTGTTCGTTAACGATCAAAGGCGAGACCTTCGATAACGTGAAGGTGTATGCCGTAGAGACAATGGACAATGGGGCCAAGTGGGCTGGACAATTGGACAAATCTTCCATTATTGTGCCGTGTAAAGAAGGAGCCGTGCGGGTTCTTGAACTGCAAGTGCCGGGTAAGAAACGCATGGACGCCAAATCGTTCTTGAATGGATTACATTAAGCTCATCGATAAGTACTACGGCAACTACCCCGCCCTGCGGGAAGTGCTGGTGACGCACAGTAGGCAAGTGGCTGACCGTGCGTTGAAGATCGTTGATGCCCACCCCGAGTGGACCGAACAAGGCTTAGTGGACCGGCAGTTCATCGAAGAAGCAGCGATGCTGCATGACATCGGTATCATTTTCTGCGACGCGCCGAAGATCTACTGCCGCGGTAAGCACAAGTACATCGAGCACGGCTATTTAGGCGCTGAGTTACTTCGCGCCGAAGGATATCCCAAACATGCGTTAGTAGCCGAGCGCCACACCGGTACCGGTATCACCATCGAGCAGGTAGAGCGCGAAGAACTGCCGATCCCCGAACGCGACTACTGCCCGCAGAGCCTCGAAGAGAAAATCATCTGCTACGCCGATAAGTTCTATTCAAAAAGCCACCTCGGCGAAGAAGTGTCTATTGAGAAAATCAAGTACAACATCTGGAAGTACGGTCACGAAGCGTTCGTGCGTTGGAACGAGTTAACGGAACTTATGGGCGAAGCCGATAGACAGTAGTTCGCGGAACTGCATCTTCGCTTTAGTATCCCCATCCATGATCACCGCTGTGTCAAAACGCGGGTGTAACATCAGCCGCGCAGACATGAAGCGGGTAATGATAAAATCGCAGTTGACCTCCAGGTCCAGTTCGACGTCTTGGTAGTTGGAGTAGAAATAGAACTTCGTCTCCACATTCACCTCACGCACGGGTTTCCATACATATTCCACACGCACGGACGCACCCACGTTATGCTGGGTTTGCTGGCCCGCTTTGAGGCCGTAATCTTTGCCGTTCACCCGCGCTGTGTCATTGACGTGAACCATCTTGTACGATATCGGCGAGACGGAGATAGACAGGCCCTTGACGGGTTTGTAATCGATACCGACGGCTACTGTGAAGCGCACCGGTGAGAAAGGACCGGACTTGAGTTCGTTGGAGTTGGACTTATAGGTCGGCAAGAGGCGTGTCTCGAACTCCGCAGAGAAGGACGCAAACAGTTTTGGAACAATCCGTAAGTTGGCCTTGGAGTACAGCCGGAACAAGTCATCGGTCGTGTTGACCTTATGCAAACTGTCCGCCGAGATCGTTGAGCCGCCCATTCGCCATTCGCCCGTATTCTCCCACGTGAACTTATCCGTATAATAGCCTATCTGCCCCTTGGCAATACCGAGCCCTGCGAAGGACGATGAACCGCCTTGGTACCAGTTGGGCGAGACGTAGTTCTGGGTGATCTGCGCCATGAGTGTCGCTTCCTTGCGCCAAGGAGTTCGCATATCACGGATCGCTCGCAGCACGTCGTTTCGGTCCTCTTCTTCGTCTCGTATCCACGATTTCTCCACTTCTATCGCCGGTATCTTCGCCGCGCGCTGAATGACCAAGTTCGCATTGAGCGCACGCAACGAGTCTACCTCTTTGATCTCCCGTTCGATGGAGTCCAGACGCATGCGCTCGGCGAGCGTCAAGGTATCCCAAGGTTCGTCCGCCGCATGAATACTGTCACTCTGCGCCGCAACAAGATCCAATAGGTACATATCGAGGTTAGCTGTCGATTTCTGATCCTGTAGCTTGAACGTATCCTGATGCAGTACATAATGGACACTATCCGTTTGTGCCGCCAAATTCATGGCGGCACAAACAACGAATAATATTAAAATCTTAAATCTCAAATTTAAAATCTCAAATGTTAAACGCCTGCGTTTAACTTACCGTGACATTGTTTGTATTTCTTGCCGCTCCCACACGGACACGGGTCATTCGGACGGGGTTTCTTCTCCGCGATGATCGGTCCCTGGTGCACTTGCTCACGCGTATCACGTCCTGCGGCTTGCGCTGCACCCGAAGCCTGTGCCGCTTGTTGTACGGCATCTTTCTGCGTGCGCAGACGGCTGTAGTCCGTACGACGCTGTTGCTGTGCCTGTTGTACGCGATCGGGCTCGGTTTGATGGATCTGTCCGCGCAACAAGATAGCGATCGCACGACGGTTGAGGGTGTCCAGCATGTCCTTGAAGATATGGAAGGACTCCAGCTTGTAAATCAACAGCGGATCTTTCTGCTCATAGGATGCGTTCTGCACGCTCTGTTTGAGGTCGTCCAACTGACGGAGGTGCTCTTTCCACTCATCGTCGATGACATAGAGCAACATACGTTTCTCGAACTCTTTCACTACCTCTTTGCAGTGCGTCTCAGCGGCAGCCTTGAGGTTGACGGCGATATTATACACTTTCTTACCGTCCGTGATAGGAATGAGGATATTCTCGTACATCTGACCCTTGGTCTCATACACCTGCTGGATCACCGGATCGGCAATCTGCATCAGTTTGTCCATACGGCGTTTGAAACTGTCGAGTGCTGCCTCTGCGAGTTGTTCGCTCAACTCAGCACGTTTGCCGCGCAGGAAAGTCTCCTCGTCGAACGGTACCTCTATCGCAAAGGCCTGCATCGTATCGAACTTCAAGCCCTCGAAGTCGTTCGCCGAACGGGCGTCGTTGAGGATAGCCTCAGCGATCTCGTAGATCATGTTCGTAATATCCACACCGATACGCTCACCCATCAAGGCATGACGACGCTTTGCGTAAATGAGGTTACGTTGCTGGTTCATCACGTCATCGTATTCGATCAAGCGCTTACGAATACCGAAGTTATTCTCCTCGACTTTCTTCTGCGCACGCTCAATAGAGTTCGAGATCAAGTTATGCTCAATCATCTCACCTTCCTTGAAGCCCATACGGTCCATGATACCGGCGATTCGTTCACTACCGAACATACGCATCAGGTCGTCTTCGAGGGAGACATAGAACACAGAACTACCCGGGTCGCCTTGACGACCTGCACGACCGCGCAACTGGCGGTCCACACGACGGCTCTCATGACGCTCTGTACCGATGATAGCGAGACCGCCGGCCTCCTTCACCTCGGGCGTCAACTTGATATCCGTACCACGACCGGCCATGTTCGTTGCGATCGTTACCACACCTGCACGACCGGCCTCGGCTACAACCATTGCCTCCTGTTGGTGCAACTTCGCGTTGAGCACATTATGCTTGATCTTACGGCGGTCAAGGAGTTTGCTGAGCAGCTCGGATATCTCGACGCTCGTCGTACCTACCAGCACAGGACGTCCCTGACTAACCATCAACTCGATCTCATCGATGACCGCATTGTATTTCTCGCGTTTGGTGCGGTAGATACGGTCGTTCATATCGTTACGAGCAATCGGTTTGTTGGTCGGAATAACAACCACATCGAGTTTGTAGATATTCCAGAACTCACCCGCCTCTGTCTCTGCTGTACCGGTCATACCGGACAACTTGTTGTACATACGGAAGTAGTTCTGCAGCGTGATGGTTGCGAAAGTCTGGGTTGCCCCTTCGACCTTTACGTTCTCCTTTGCCTCGACAGCTTGGTGCAAGCCGTCAGACCAACGACGACCTTCCATGATACGGCCGGTCTGCTCGTCGACGATCTTCACTTCACCGTTGTCGATGATATAGTCCACGTCTTTCTCAAAGAGCGTATATGCCTTGAGCAACTGGTGTACGGTGTGTACGCGCTCGGACTTGATGCTGTAGTTGGTGAGGATATCGTCTTTCTTCTGCTGTTTCTCTTCGTGCGTCAGGCCGGTTGCGTTCTCAAGCTCCGCCATCTCGGAGCCTACGTCCGGCAACACGAAGAAATTGGGGTCATCGGTCGTTCCCGTCAGGGCATCGATACCCTTGTCCGTCAACTCGATGGACTTGTTCTTCTCGTCAATCACGAAATAGAGCTCATCGGTCGCGATATGCATGTTCTTCTCGTTCTCCTGCAGGTAGAACTCTTCGGTTTTCTGCAAGCGCACTTTGACACCCGGTTCACTCAGGTATTTGATGAGCGCCTTGGACTTCGGCAGACCTTTGAACGCACGGAAGAGCGCTAACTCACCGGCTTCGCGTTCTTTATCGTCCTCAGAGCCCATTTTCTTCTTGGCCTCAACGAGCAGATTGGTCGTCAGCGTGGTCTGCTGACGAACGAGTGCCGCTACGCGATCTTTGTACTCATCGAACATCTGGTCCTCGCCGCGGGGCACAGGACCGGAGATGATGAGCGGCGTACGGGCATCGTCAATCAAGACGGAGTCCACCTCATCGACGATGGCGTAGTTATGTCCGCGTTGCACGAGGTCGAGCGGGCTGGTCGCCATGTTATCACGCAGGTAGTCAAAACCGAACTCGTTGTTCGTACCGAAAGTGATATCACAGGCATAGGCCTTACGACGCTCGTCGCTATTGGGTTTGTGCTTGTCAATACAGTCCACGGTGAGGCCGAGGAACATATATATCGGTCCATTCCACTCCGAGTCACGTTTGGCCAGGTAATCATTCACAGTCACTACATGCACGCCTTCATGCGTGAGGGCGTTCAAGTACACCGGCAATGTAGCCACGAGGGTCTTACCTTCACCGGTCGCCATCTCGGCAATCTTACCTTGATGCAGAACCACACCACCGAAGAGCTGCACGTCATAGTGGATCATATCCCACGTGATCTCGTTTCCTCCGGCCATCCAATGGTTCGCATAAACGGCCTTGTCGCCCTTGATCTCCACAAAGTCAAAACGCGGGTCAGCGGCCAGGTTCTTATCCATCTCGGTCGCGGTCACCTCTACCGTCTTTTGCAATGCAAAACGACGTGCGGTCGATTTGACAATCGCAAATGCCTCAGGCAGAATCTCATTCAGAACGCGCTCATAGACCTCTTTGATCTCTTTCTCCAGTTTATCAACCTCGTTGTAAATCTTCTCGCGCTTCTCGATCGGTGTCCCCTCGATGGAAGCTTTGAGTTCAGCTATACGGGCTTTCTTGTCCGCCACCGCTGCCTGCAGTTTGTCCATCAACGCCCACGAATGTGCGCGCAACTCATCGTTGCTCAGGGCATCTATCTTTTCGTATTCCGCTTTAATCTGATCCACTATCGGCTGAATAGCGCGCATATCTTTCTGCGCCTTGTTACCGAATAGTTTCGTTATAATCTCTAAAAAATTCATATCTCTTAACTCTTAGCTCTTAACTTTTAGCTTTTAACTGCCTTAAAACTCATATCCAAGCTCTTGTAACTGTGTGTCAACGCACCTACGGACACGAAGTCCACGCCCTGCAGGGCATAGTCACGGATCGTATCAATCGTGATACCGCCGCTCGACTCAATCTCCATATGACGTCCTGCCGTCTTTTCCCATGCACGAATGACATCCACAGCCTCTTTGGTCTTCGCGGGCGTGAAGTTATCGAGCATGATACGGTCGGGGATATTGGTCGCAAGGGCTTCGTTGATCTCATCGAAGTTACGTACCTCGATCTCTATCTTCAGGTCCTTGCCTTTTGCCTTGCAGTAGTCGCGTGCACGCGTCAAAGCGGCTGTGATACCGCCGGCAAAGTCCACATGGTTGTCCTTGAGCAAAATCATATCAAACAAACCGATACGATGGTTCATACCACCTCCCAGCAGCACCGCTTCTTTCTCCAGATAACGCAGGCCCGGCGTCGTCTTGCGGGTATCGAGCACGTGGCATCCCGTGTCGGCAATGAGGCTTTGGTACTTATGCGCGGTCGTAGCTACACCCGACATACGCTGCATGATATTGAGCATCGTGCGCTCGATCTGAAGCAGACTCAACTCCTTACCGTACACTTTAAACGCCACATCTCCGGGCTTCACATGATCGCCGTCATGCAAGAACTGCTCGAACTTACATTCGGGGTCAAAATAATTGATAATCTCCTTAGCAACCTCCACACCTGCGAGCACACCGGTGTCCTTAATAATGAGCTGCTGACAACCCATTTGCGTAGGGGGAATACAACTGAGCGAGGTGTGGTCACCGTCGCGGATATCCTCTTCAAACCAGATAGCAATAAGCTTGCGTAATTCTTGTTTTTCCATATATTTTCAAAAATTTGCTGCAAAATTACGCTTTTTTTTGCACATATGCAAATTTTTTTGTACTTTTGCAGCGTGAAAAATAGAATTTACATCTTATTATTGCTCTGTTGTGTCTGCTCTTATGTAGGGGCGGAGAACAGATTCGCGTATCTGGAGAACCGCAACGAACTTCGTATCGGTTGGGGTGACCAGTTGTTTGAGTCCCTCATGTGGCACAATCCGACGTATATCGTCACAACGATGCCGGAGAGTTATGAACGGCTCTATCATGAGAACTACCACCATGACCAGCATATCTGGTTGGAGTACCAATGGCGTTTTACCCGCTGGTTCGGTCTCGGTGCTATGTTCGACATGAGCGAAGTGCATTGGGACGACGTCACTCGCAACGGTAAAGGCGCGGAGATAAACCGCTCCAAAGGGCATTATTTCTACAACCTCGTCATCATGCCTACCGTCCGTTTCACCTATTTCCATCACGAGAACGTCAATCTCTACTCGGGTTTGGGTATCGGACTCGGCATCAACGGTGGTACGGAAGATGCGGGAGACGGCCGTAAGACGGAGCTGGGTGCTGCAGTCAACTTCACCCTCTTCGGTGTCAGCGCCAACTACCAACGTTGGTTCTGGACCGTTGACTTCGGCGGACTCTATTCACTTAAGAACGCCAATACCATCTTCATGGCCAGTTCACGAATTATTAACGTAGGTTTTGGAGCACGATTCTAATATGAAAATCAAATATCAAATATCCAATATCAAATATCCAATTGCATTATTATTCATAATAATGCTTACTTCTTGTCAATTCCGCGACGATAAGTTTGTAGACTTTGCAGATATAGAGGGTGCAAAGAACCTCTCTTTCCGGGTCATCGGTCAGTATGAGACGGATCTTAGTGGCGGCTATCCTGCCAACTGTTACCTGCCGGACGGTACACCCGTCAACGAATATACAGGCGAGGAAGAAACGACCATCGAGCAACCTGCCGGAGGTCCGCGCAGGACGAACAGCGTCACCGGTGCGGCGCTTCTTCAGGAACTCCTCAAATGGGGTAACCAAAACCGCGTTACAGAGATCGTCGGAACCTACCCTTCCATCGACCTCAACGGAAATACGGTGCGTCTGTCCGGTAAGGTCATGTTACCTACCGGCCGCAAACCCAAAGCTATGATTCTCGTGAGCCATTACACCGTGTGCGCCAACACCGAGGTGCCGTCTAACTGCTTCTCGCTCGAAGGCGTGCTCGTCAAACTGGGTTACGGACTCATCCTCCCCGATTACTTAGGATACGGCGTTACCTCCGACATGGTGCACCCGTACCTGGTGATGGGCATCACCGCGCAAAACGTGCTCGACATGTATCTGGCCGTTCGTCCCTGGCTCAAAGCCGTCGATATGGAGCCGGAGAACCCCAAACTGATCCTGATGGGATATAGCCAGGGAGGCGCGAACACGATGGCCGTAGAGCACCTGATTGAGCGCGAATACTGGTACGAAGACGACCCCGAGAGAATCGATATCCATCGTGTCTTTGCAGGAGGCGGACCGTACGACGTCAAGGCTACCTACGAGCGTTTTGTCAACACCGACACCGCCAGTTATCCGGTCGCTGTCCCACTCGTCGTACAAGGTATGATCTTAGGCAATAACTTGAACATTAAGATCTCTGATCTTGTGCAACCTTATGTCTACGAGAACCTGGATACATGGATCAACTCCAAGCGCTACACTACCTCGCAGATCAACAAACTGATCGGCACTAAAGTGACCCACGAGATACTGAGCGAAGAAGCCATGGACCAGAAGTCCGAGAAAGTGATGGAACTGCAGAAAGCGATGGTCGCTAACTCTATCACCTCCTACAACTGGATACCCGAGGCATCGGTGTACATATGCCACTCCATCGACGACGAGACAGTGCCCTTCGCCAACGCTTCGAACGCCAAGGCCAAATGGACCAACTCCAATATCACATATAACTTCGGCCACTACGGCGGACATGTGATGACCTGTCTGCGCTTTATCTATTCCGTACAAACCCTGCTCCTGCAGGAAGAACAAGAAAGGGAGAAGTATGAGAAATAAATATCAAATATCAAATATCAAATATCAAATTGCATTATTATTCCTAATAATGCTCCCTTCCTGCAACCCAAACGCCGCTTGGACTACCAACGACGTCACAATAACTATCTCGCCGCAGACTATCTCGGCCGGATATGTCGAGTGCGCTTTCTCGACCAACAAAGAGGCCTATTACCTCGTAGCTTGTGTACCTGCGCGCGAAGGATACAATCCTTTGGATCCGAAGAACCAGAAACAGTTCATGAACCTGGCGCTCGACTCCGCCGATATCGAATACAAAGAATGGCGGCATGACTTGTGGGAGGAAGGCGAATTTAACGTCGCACCCTTCGCCAGCCATAGTCTGCAGTACGGAAACATCGTCAAGTTCTTCACGAACCTCAAACCCTCTACCGACTACTGGATATATGCTTTTGTAGTCGATCCGGATAAAGTGCTGCCAGCCGGCAAACTGTACCTCAAGACCTTCAGCACCCCGGCTACCAGCGTAGTCGATGTGCATTTTGAGTACCGCGTCAAAGGCCTTTGGGACTATATCTACCCGCTTAACCCGGATGACAAGATCAATAGCCACTTCCCCTATCTGGCTGCCACGGTGGACAGCCTCACGCTCGAGGAGTCCTTCGAAGGCATATCTCCGGAAGAATTCTTCAATGACTATTTCAAAGATATCGCTGAGGACAATCGAACGGACTATGTGCGGTATGGTGTCAATGTGGTCAAGAATGACGGTAGCGGAAATAGTATCCCGTTCGTAGAAGGACACACTTTCTACACCGCCATCGTCAGCTTTGACGGATTTATCGGCAATAATGTCATCTATAAGTTCACCTGGACGGGAGAGGATTTCGAAGCCTATTTCACCGATGAAAATTCAATTGTTTATTACGGGGAAGACGAATGACAAGCGCCTACAGTCCCTTATCGACGACTACCAACAACGGCTCAAGCACTATCTGCCGTTCGAGCTCGTTGTCCTGCCGGATCTGAAGAACGCCAAGTCGCTGACGGAAGAGCAAGTCAAACTCGCCGAAGGCGAAGCACTTCTGGCGCGTCTCAACCCGTCCATGGATGTCATCCTTCTCGACGAGCACGGCAAAGAGTTCCGCTCGATCGAGTTCGCGGACTACCTCCAAAAGAAGATGTCCTCCGGTCGTGATTTGGCACTCGTCATTGGCGGGCCTTATGGTTTCTCACAAGCCGTCTATGACCGCGCTAACGACAAACTCTCCCTCTCGCAGATGACGTTCTCCCACCAGATGATACGAATAATGGCCATCGAGCAGATCTACCGCGCAATGACCATTCTTCGGGGCGAACCCTATCACCATGAGTAACCGGTAACCCGTAAACCGAAACCCCTTATCTCACCCTTATCTTCTGCCCTATCTGCAAAATCTTGGTCTCTTTGATGCCGTTCAGGGCACAGAGTTTCTTCACCGTTGTGCCGTATTTCTTAGCGATACCGCTCAGCGTGTCGCCGCTCTTGACCTTATGGTACTTACGCGCAGCCATCTCCGCTTTCGCCTGTTTCATCGCCTTGATACCGATGACATACTCCTCTTTGTTCTTCAACTGTCCCGTCGTGAAATCCACTACACTCGCCGGGTTCATCGCCTCGCCTAAATAACGGATCTCCCAGTGCAGGTGACTACCTGTCGAACGACCGGTGTTACCACCCAGACCCAGCACATAACCTGCTTTCACCGGCTCGTACTCGTCCACCAGCGGGCGACTCAAGTGACCGTACACCGTCTCCAGACCGTTGTCATGACGTACCACTACGAAATAGCCGTAACCGCGCGGATCCCAGCCTACGATACGAACCTGTCCCGGCCAAGCAGAACGAATACTGTCGCCCACCTGCACCTTGATATCCGTACCTTTGTGCATTCTGTTCCTGCGCCAACCGAACGGACTCGTCACGTAACCCGGGTGAGGCAGAACAAAGCCCGCCATCGGGATATGTACGTCGTCCTTTAAGCTGTCGAACATCAGACCGTACGGGTTCACACGCTCGTCCGTCCAGAGGAAATGATACACGCTATCCGCCGGATGATGGTTCATTAAGGTCGTATCCAGCATGAACTGCGGCGCGATCTTATACACCACATCCCCATCCTTGGTCTTCACAACGATCTTCTGTGGTAGCAGATCCATCTCGCAACCCAAAATCAAGGTATCATGCGAGAACAAGCCTGCCAAACACTCCGGCAACTCAGACGAACGTACGTCGATATCGTCCAACTCCTCCAACTCGTCACCGCTATCTACCGACGTCGAGTCCAGAGGGATATTCAAACCTAAGTCTTCTGTGAAGACATTATCTGCTTTTAATGGAAGCACAGACAGTGCCAGCAGAATCCACAAAGATGTAATATACCGCATACAATTGCTAATCCGACTACAATACTACAAATAGCGATGAGCCATTTCTTCCAAGTGGCCATGCCCTTCTTTACCTTCGGTAACTTAACGATCGGGAAAGCGACCTGCTCGGTCAGCGTACGACCGAAGAGCACACTCACGATCGCGTCCGCGTTCACTGCCCAACCATTGGCGTTCAGTACCGGGGCAAGATTTCTACGGCGCAGTTTGAGGTACGCCATTACCATACTCGGACCCGAGATCACCAGTAAGATACAAACGAAGATGATCACATACTGCCACCAAGCAAATCCATGCAGACCCTCCGCTACGCTTACCAATGCCGTACCAATCATGCCTAATGCCATACCGATGGCAGCAAAGATACCGGCGAACTTAGCGATATCAAACGCAGGCTTCTTCTCCGTATTCGGATCGGCTACTGCTGCGTCAGCCTTCGCCGTCATGTCATCAAACGCCTTCGCATCTTTCTCCGCCGCCGACTTATTGATCTTCTCCTCGATCCAGTTAGCGAACTTACGATACGGGGTCCAGAAAGCCTGACGGATACTGATCGGATTATCGATGATCTTCGTCACTGTCGCATCATAATCCAGGCCGTCATTGTCATAGAACACCGCGTTCTTGCCCACACTCAGATTACTGATCTCACCCTGCGTCACCGCCGCTACGATCTGCAACGACTTACCGGTCTTCTGGTTCACGCAGTTGCAGTACAGCAGGTACATGCCGCTCAACGGAGCCTGTGCGTCATGCTTCGCCGGATCGTTCACACGCATACACAACTTGCACGCGCGCTGGTCTATAATAAGTGTACCCGCCTCAAACGAAGCCACAGTCGCCTCGTCGCGGTCATAGAAGTCCTCCAGCGTCACAAAGTTACGGAGCAGTCGGTAGAAATCACGGTGCACAAGCAGCAACTTACGCAGCGGTTCATACACGGCTTTCGCAGCTGCCAGCGCCTCTGCATTAGCGGTCTCTGCAGCTGCCTTCGCTGCTTCCCACTCGGCTATCTTCGCGCCCATAGCCACAAAGTCTTTCTCTTTCATGCCCGGCTTCGGAGCATCTTCTGCAATTACCGCCAGACCCAGTTTCTGCAGTTTCTCCTGCTCGAAATAAGCGGCGTACTCCGGTGCCTTCTCTTTATAAGCCGCAATCACATCCGCCTCCAGCGGTGCCGCCGGAACAGCCTGTGCCTCAATCGTCACACCGTCAATAGCCGCTTGCACAGCCGCAAGACTTACCTTACCATCAACTGCCAGTTTCTCTGCCACCGCCTTAATCGCCTCGTCTGCGATGTTGTCGAGCGCAATCTCGTCTTTCTGCTCAAACAAGCTCTCCGCGTCCTTCAGCGTTGCGCACAACCACTCCGCCGTCTTGATCACTTCATCTACACGCAGTTTACCGTCTCCGTCCAGGTCCATCAGACTCAACGAGTCTGCACTGATCTCCAGACCGGTTGTCGGACAACTCAGAACCGTCCACATCTTCTTATCCAGTTCTCCCAGATGGCGGATGTCCTCCGCCGATTGAATGCGTACGCGGGTCACACCGCCCACATTCGCAAAAGTCCATTTGTACTTAGCCATATATCGAAATTTTAATTGTTATCGCATTTTTCGTCCGTCTATCGTATAGATCTCCTCGCCGCGAAGAATCAGTATCTGCCGATCTTGCAGCACTTTCCTTACCGTCGGTTCCGGCACCTCTTCCGGCGTCGAGAAGACAATCAGCACGGAGCGGAAAGTCGGGCATAATGCGCCCGATGGATTGACACTCATATCCGCCACCGCATAGTACGAACCGCCTAATTGACTGAACGCCTTGTCACTTGCGTAGTAATAGCCCGTTCCAATCGCTTCATCGTCCACTATGTCCGACGTGTCCGGCTCACCCTTCACGCGGTACCAGGTCACCTGACTCGGCTCGAAGAAATAACCCGACGCTTGTATGGAGCGTATATCGAGCACGAGAAGGCGGTCATAAAGGGCCTCAGCCTTCAAGAAGAAAGCATCGCAGGTGGGGGCAAAATAAGCAATCAACGAACTGTCTGAGCGCACCTCGAGTACATAGACCGAGTCAGTCGTGCCATCGGACCAGTGGTCAAAATGCCAACCGGCCGGCGAACTGGCACGCAGTCTTACCTTCGTGCCGCACGTCAGTCCTGTCAGTTCAGCAGCTGCTGTACTGAGACTCACCAACATTACTATGTATAGCGCCCAACGTCGCATCTTATTCGTCTACCAATTCGATCGTTATCGTTCCGGCATTGCCTTCTGCCTCTGCCGTTACCTTAAACAGTTTATCCGCATAAACAGCCGTGAACTGCGCAAACGTCTCCGGGTCATAAACGAACGTACGCGGATTATCCGTGTTTCCGTCCGACCATTTCTCAAACGCCTGACACTCCGTCTCTGCTGCATACAACTTCACTTCGTCACCGATCTGCACATCCAGACTCGTTGCGCCGCCTTCAAACGTCACGTTCTCGCCAAAGGCAGAAGCCTGCATCGTCACCGTGATCTTCTGGAAGATAGCCGTCAGATCCAAGTCCTTGGTCACAATCACTTCACGCGATGATTCGGTATTACCGTCCGACCATTGCACAAACTCATAGCCTGTCTTCGGCGTCGCGGTGATCTTCACCTTCTTGCCGCAGGCCACATTGTCTCCACTTGGAATGATGTCCGCCCAAAGGCTGACACTCAAGCAGAGCACCACTAAGATTAAACTTAACTTTTTCCTACTATTTCGGGTTATTTCATTCATTCGTTCACTCGTTCATCCGTTATCTCCACCTCTCCCATCGTGTCATCGTTGACCTTCGCCGTCACGGTATATGTTTCGTCATAGTCCGTCACAATCGTATAGTCTTTCCATCCCTCTGCTGTACGATAATTCTCCTCCATAGGACAGGGCACATGGAGCGTTGGCACAACGGACTCAAAACCCTCGGTTGGCATTCCTTCCGCAAAATTCAGAACCTCTTCTTCTCCATGTACATATATATCATCGAGATAGCACATCCCGAAGGTTTGTCTGCCAATATGCGTTACGCTCTTAGGGATATGAACGGCGTGTACTTTGAATAAGCCATGGAAGGCATTCGTCCCCAGACTCGTTATCCCTTCTTCGATGGCTATCGAATCGATATAATTGGAATATTGCGCCCATGGTCTTGCTAGGGGCGTTTCGTATTGTTTCATCTTTCCTACGCCGCGAATCCATAGCGTTCCGCATTCGTCGTAGGACCATATAATGCTCTCGTCGCCCGCGTCGCTGCAATCCCCGCCGGCAATCTCGCTGCACCCTTCCTCTACGATCGCCTTGCACTCCTTCCAACCTGCCGGAATGTAACCGGTAGTAGGATCAGCCGCCATACACAGCGAGGCCGAACTGCAGAGCAGTCCGAACAACAATCCTATGTACAGCCATTTTCTCATCAATAGTATCTATATCGGTTGCGGTGATACCTGGTATCGCGGGTGTTGATGCGACGTGCATGACGCTGCGAACCAACCGGTAATGCATAGTAGATGCGCAGGCCGCAATCCAGATAGCGCTTGTTCCCAATTAATCCATCCGGGTTACCGACAATCACCGTCGCGTCTTTATCCGGACCTGGGATAGGCGCTACACTAATAAGCGTAGACGGCGTCTGATTGCCGCTCGTCTCGTTGCTCCACAGCCCTACATTCGCATACAATTGTAGACCCAACCATCCTTTCGCATCACGCGAGAGCATGAACTCCCAACCGGCTTCCATGCCCAGCAGCACGTAGTACGGCGCCAGAGACGAAGCCTCCGCATCCACCGCGTAAGGCGTGTTCAGCTTACCCGTAACAGCCTCGTTAGTCACCGTCACATCGAACCGTCTGATATACGCATCTATCGTCGCGTCCGTCACCGTCTGCGTCGTCGTCACACGAAATGGCAACATCAAACGCGGACCGATATTGAACGTGAAACCGCCTATCGCCAATGCCGCCATCAGCGACACCTCGCCCGTCGCGAACTTATCCGCGCGGCAGAAAGAAGCCGAAGTCGTATAGTCGAGCTGATTACCCAGATAATCCGTGTTCGTGAACGTCCGGTCCTGCTTGCCGTTGATCTTCGTTCCGCCGTAACCGACACCTGCACCCAGCGTGAATCCCAGGCCTACCAAGTCGTTCGCCATACAGCCATAGAACGAATAGCGCAGGTCGAGAACAGCGTTCCCTCCTGCACCACACTTCACCTCCGTCGCGCCGTCCGTGCTCACGGGAAGCCATAACTGACCACCACCGCGCACACCTACGGACAGCACAGATGACTGCGCCCGTAGAGGGCTAAGCCAAACGCTCAACCCAAACACTATGAGCAGCCATCTTAGACGCATCAGAGATTATTGTACTCCAAATAGTTGTACGCACGCTGGTACTCGTCCAACAGCGCATTGAAGAATACAGTCTCCGTGTACTCACGAACAGCCTCGCGGTCGGTCTTCTTATGAGAGTACTGACCTTTGCACAGCACCTCGTCGTCGATACTGAACGGGTTCGCATACACGATCTCTTTCTTCTCCGTGTCATACACATAGAGCTTGTACTCACCGTGCAACTTCAGCATGCACTTGTTACCCTCCGAGCATACCATCAGCGGTACATATACCGGAACAAGCGTAAAGAGCGTAAAGCCGGCAATGAAAGAACCTGCGAACAACATCGCTTTGTTATCGCCTACGCTGTCATCGTACGTATCCTGGTGTTTGAGCACCTCGATGAACGATATATAACGCTTCGTAGCGTGATAACGCTCCATCTCCGCGAACGAATAAACGCCTGTATAGAAGTCCGAACGGTCAACAGCAATGTTATAACCCTCGATCTTGTTGCCGAACGAACGGAAAAACTCTTTCTTCTTCAAGAACTCAGAGTCCGTCGTATACGAGTTCTTAAAGCCAAGGAACTCCATCTGCTCATGGCCATAAGGCAAAGATTTACGAACAGCTGTGTTGGTAAACTGAAGTGCACTACCGCACGAAGAGAGGAAAAAGGCTGCTAACAAAAGCATACCCAGGAAGGAGACTTTCTTTTTCATAACTGTAACAATTTTACGTTTCGGCTGCAAAATTAAATAAAAAATTGCATATATGCAAATATTTTTGCCGAAAAATTTGGTCATGTCAAAAAAAAGCAGTACTTTTGCACGCTTTTTCGCAAGAAAAAGGCTAACATGTTTAATTTTAACGCTTGGTAAGCCAAGGCTGAGCCAAGCACAATTCTACCACAATGGCAGAAAATCTTTCTCTCCAGAACTTCGACTGGGATGCCTATGAAGCTCAAAAGCAAGGCAAACAAAACGAAGAAGAAATCCAAAAGTATAATGACACCCTGAGCGCCATCAAGGACAACGAAGTCGTTGAGGGTACCGTCATCAGTATCAACAAACGCGAAGTCGTTGTGAACGTAGG
>Ga0247611_10000847_pt1 | contig 58952 bp, 47 predicted proteins | sample 177DNAGHGhighgp2_FD_192422 | JGI IMG/M metagenome (GOLD analysis project Ga0247611, IMG submission 192422) | Sheep rumen microbial communities from Palmerston North, Manawatu-Wanganui, New Zealand - 1770 DNA GHGhigh gp2 | ecosystem: Host-associated > Mammals > Digestive system > Stomach > Rumen... | reverse complement strand
CGAGCTCGAAAGGCTTTTCGGCAAGTACATAGACGACCAGACACTTTTCGCGCTCGAGAGCGTCGAGGGCACGGTCTACAACGCCATCACGCGTTCGGAAAAGGTCCCGATCCCGCTCTATAAATTCGCGGGCTTCTTCATCTTCACCGCAGCTCTCCTCGGAGCGCTTGCATTCCTGAACGACCAGGACAACCGCATCTATCTGAGGTTCAGGCTCGCCGAACGAATCTATTTAGGTCTCATCCAGGTCGCAGTATTCACGTTCCCAGCGCTGATCGTATCGGTCTTCTGCTTCCTTATCTCAAGGACGGAATTCGACCCTCTGCACGTTATCATCTACACGCTTCTGGTCACCTTCATCGCTTTCGCCCTGGGTACCGTAATGACAGTCCTCCCCATCCGCACCGCTCGTTCGAAGATATTCTCCGCCGTGCTGCCGGTCTATCTGATACTGTCTTTCCTGTTCTCAGGCATCCTGATGGACCTCACCAACTTCGGTACGGCTCTCCGCACCCTGTCGACGCTCTTCCCGCCGTCGATGTTCTGAGAACACAAATATCTTTAATGAATATTCAAAGTTATTTAACCACTCGCAAAGAAGGGTTTCTTATAATGCTCTTATTAGAAATAAAATGCCATTCTTTGTGAGGAGGTGAACTTCATGATACAAAAGAAGACCGGATACAAGATAACAAGCGGCATATTATCAGCCGCACTCACAGCCGGCATCCTGCCCGGACTTGCCATGACTTCATTTGCTGACGGATACGCGGCGGAAGTCTGGTCTCCCGACCAGCAGACCAAGTTAGGCAGTTACGAGACATTTGAGGATGCCGTAGCCGCCGCAAACGATGCAGGTGCTTACGCCGGCGTCAGACTCCTGGAAGACACTGAAGTGAAAGGTGAGCTGACACTGACCGAAGACCTAAATATTTTCGTTAACGGATACACATTTACGGTAGCAGAAGATGCGGAGATCTTAGGCGATGATTATGGCATCGACATGTTCGCCGATACTTCGGAAGGTTCTTCAGGCATCGTGGAGATCAAGGGCCATGTCGAGCCGTTTCTGTATATATGCTCAAGCGATCTGCTCGTTAACGTTACCGGCGGAAAAATAGATTACTTTATCTGCGATGACGGCTTTGTTAATGTCAACGAAGGTGCGTTCATACCCTGTTTTATGATCAGTGACGGCATCATCTGCATATCCGGCGGCGAAGTCCAATATGCGCAGCTGTTCGACGGCATTCTGTCCGTAACCGGCGGCGAGATCATGACACTCTGCATAGACGGAGGAGGAGCGGTAATAACCGGCGGCAAGATCGCCTGTATCGGTGTCCTGAACAACATGGGCGCTCCCATGGTCAGCATCAAGGGAGATACACAGATAGACGAAGCGATGTTCGATTTCTACGGGTCGAATAATGAATGCGGTGAATCGTATATTTCCATTGCAGAAGAAGCAACGATCCGCATGATGAGGATCACCATGGACGAAGACACGATGTGCAACAACGAAGGCATGTATGGTCACATCGACATCGAGGGCGGATATTTCGGCTTCGATCCTTCAGCTGCAGAAGCCCTGGCCGAGCTTACCGATGTCCAGAAGAGCCACCTCGACTACGCAGCCGATGAGGAAAAGATCGATGAGTACACCGGCCAGAATGACTGGAAGGCAGATCCTGACATCTATCCTTTCAGGATCGCAGGTCCCGTCGAAGAATACTTCACCGGCTGGGAGGAGTACGACGGTGAATGGTACTACTTCGTGGATGACAGAGTAGTAACCGGTTGGTATAAGGTCGAAGGAGTCTGGTACTATTTTGATCCCGAAACAGGCGCAATGGTCACCGGCTGGAAACAGATCGAAGGCAAATGGTATTACTTCGTCAATAACGGCTCCATGGTCACCGGATGGAAAGAGATCGGCAAGAGATGGTATTACTTCACAACCTCCGGCGATATGGTAACCGGATGGAAGTCCATAGGCGGCAAGTGGTATTACTTCAACGCCGGCGGCGACATGGCAACTGGATGGAAAGAGATCGGCAAGGTCTGGTACTATTTCGAAAAGTCCGGCGCGATGGTGACCGGCTGGAAAGAGATCGGCGGCTTCTACTACTATTTCAAGCCGAGCGGCGCAATGGCTTCAAATGAATACATCGGCGGCTACAGGCTCGATGCCGGCGGCAAGTGGACCTACAAGGAAAAGGCAAGCTGGAGGAAAGACTCCAAGGGCTGGTGGTACGGCGATAACAAAGGCTGGTACGCAAAGAACGAGACCAGAAAGATCGACGGCACGGATTATGCTTTCGACGCATCAGGCTACTGGATAGAGAAATGATATTTGCCGGAACTTGTCCCATTAACTGACTGAAATGATGGGGCTGTCTCACTGAATAAAATGAGGCAGCCCCTGTTGATTGACAATTAGAACCATTGACTCAAAAACCGGGCTGAAAACCGGGCGTGCGCCGTATTTTTAGCCGGGTTTTTCGGAAAATCCGGCAAAAGCACGGTTAAAAACCCGGCTGTAACCGTGTTTTTAGCCGAGGTTTTCGAAAACATTTCTGATTCAGTTTTTTCACTTCGAAGCGTAGACAAATCACAAAAGCGTTCCATAATAAAAACTATAAGACAATAGATCTCCGGGAGGTATTTCCATGCTTCGTAAACTGCGTTTTTCCTTTATTGCCCTGCTGGTCGTTTTCATTTTCGCAGGCAGTGTCTCTGCAGGCACCGTCAAGTCATACAGCATGCTCTATGACGTTGACCAGGAATCGGCCAGGTCCATGCTCTCCATGATCAACGACTGGAGGACAGGCGGTGACGCGTGGTACTACAACATTCAGGGCCAAAAGGTCCAGTGCGGCGTCCTCTCTGCCCTGACATACGACTACAATCTGGAGCAGATAGCTCTTCAGAGAGCATATGAGATCGCTTTATGCTTCAGTCACGACAGACCTGACGGCACAGACTGCTTCACCTGCAAATACAACGGAACAAGATCATGGGGCGAGAATATCGCCATGGGATCAAAGACCGCTGCCGATGCTTTCGATCAGTGGAAGGAAGAAAACTGCAACTACAACTTCCAGGGTCACAGAAGGAACATGCTGGGCGCTGACGTAACCTTCAGGGCAATCGGCATCGCGCATGTTAAAGTAAACGGCTACGATTTCTGGGTACAGGAATTCGGCATGACGAACAGCGGCGCGCAGGCCACAGCGGCAGTCACGGGCGAGCAGTACGGAACCGTGGCGATAGACACTTCAGCCATGGAGTTTTATTTTTTCTCCGGAACGCTCAGCAAAGTCGATTACGAAGACACCGTCGACCTCCCGTTCGTCGCCGGCTTTTACTATTGCGACGATACCTACGGCAACGGATTCTATATCCCTCCCACATCGATCACAAACGTTACCTGGACTTCGAGCGATCCTTCAATACTGCGGATAAACAATAACAAAACGGTAACGGCAGTGGGCGCCGGCAGCTGCACTCTCACAGCCACAGGTGTCTTTGAAGGCAAGACCTACACATGCTCGATCAATTCACGCGGTGCTTCGGTCAATATCGAGAGTTCGGCTGACATAACGGCTTCCGTTCCGGACGTTTATTTCGACATAAACGGCGTGACACCGAAGCCGACCGTCAAGTATAAGGGGACCACGCTCGTCGAAGGAACCGATTACACGATCAGGGCTTATTCCGGAAACAATAAAGCAAATGACAATGCTTATGTCCAGATAGTGGGAAATAACCGCTTCACGGGATTCCTGAATATCCATTTCAAGATTAAGCCGGTCGACATCAATGACGTGACGGTCTCATCAGTTGCCGACACCTCGTATACGGGCAGCGCGATCAAACCCGCCGTAACCGTGAAACAGAACGGAACCGACTTAAGATCAGGCACCGACTATACCATAACCTATGCAAACAATACGAATGCCGGCACTGCGACCGTTACTGTCAAGGGAACCGGTTCCTACTTCGGCGAGAAGGTCATGAACTTCAAGATCAAGCCTCAGTCTGTCGCAAACCTGACATTCTCGAGCGTAAGTGATTATGTTTATACCGGCTCTGCAATCACCCCTTCCGTCGCCGTTAAGAACGGCACGAAAACTCTCGCCAAAGACACGGATTATACCGTCACTTATTCGAACAACACTAAGCCCGGTACCGCTTCGGTAACGGTCAAAGGCAAAGGCAACTACAATGGCACAAAGACCATTAATTTCAAGATATCGGCAAGGAACATTGCTGATGCCGTCTGCTCCGTGGCCAACGCGGAATACACCGGATCAGCCGTTACTCCGAAGCTCGAAGTAAGATATTCCCAGACGCTCCTGACAGAGGGACAAGATTACACGGTAAGCTATAAGAACAACGTAAACCCCGGCACGGCCACCGCCACCATCACGGGTAAGGGACCGTACTATACGGGCACGCTCACGGTAAATTTCAACATCGTGAAATTCGATTACGGCACCGTAAAGATGTCCGAAGCAAAGTTCGTTCTCGCAAAAGACATAGTCGAATACACCGGATCTGCAATCAAGCCGGCTCTCTCCGTCACTTACGGCGACCATACTTATATAGAGGGCACGGATTATTCAGTATCTTATTCGGACAACATTAACGCCGGCATCTGCACGGTTACCGTAAAAGGCATCAACGGCAATCTCGAGGGCTCCAAATCGGATACATTCACTATAAAGTCAAAGAGCATCCTCGACCTTACGATCGAACCCGTTCCGGATCAGAAATATACGGGATCTCCGATTACACCAAATGTCACGATAAAGCACGGGACAAAGACCCTGGTAAAGGATGTCGATTATACTCTCGTCCACACAAACAATACATATGTGACCACCAATGCAAAGATCACCATAAACGGCAAGGGCAACTACTCCGGCTGCACAACCGTGACGTTCGAGATCCTTCCCATACTCACCTGGAAGAGCGAAAACGGAAAATGGTATCTCTTGTATTCCAACGGAGTCAAAAAGACAGGTTTTGCCAAGATGGACGGCAAGACATACTACATGGACAGTACCGGCGCAATGGTAACCGGCTGGCAGAAGATCGACAGCTCCTGGTATTACTTCAATACCGACGGCAGCATGGCAACAGGATGGAAGGGCATCGGCGGAAAGTGGTACTGCTTCACCGCCTCCGGCATCATGATGACGGGCTGGAACGAGATAGACGGCAAGTGGTATTACTTCAACGACGGCGCCATGGTCACAGGCTGGAAGTCAGTCAGCGGCAAATGGTACTACTTCAACACTGACGGCAGCATGGTCACGGGCTGGAAGTCCATCAAGAATAAATGGTATTACTTCAACTCCGACGGCAGCATGGTATCAGGCTGGAAGAGCATCGGCGGCGTATGGTACTACTTCAACAAAGACGGCGACATGGTTACCGGCTGGAAGAAGATCGATGGCGAATGGTATTATTTCGAGTCCTCCGGTGCCATGAAGACACGCTGGCTCTACACGGGCGGCAAGTGGTACTACCTCGGAACGAACGGCATCATGGTTCATTCAACAAGCCTCGTGATAGGCGGAAAGACTTATGAATTCGATACCGACGGAATATGTCTGAACCCATAAAGGTTTACATATTGTTTGTTGGATAAACAGACCGCAAGGCGCAATAATCTGATTATAGACTTCTGATAAATTTGGAGGTGTTCTTTATGTTGCGTAAGCTTCGCTATTCTCTCGTTACTTTACTCGTGGTTTTCCTTTTCGCAGGCAGCGTGTCTGCGGCAACGACCAAGACTTTTTCGATGACTTACAGCGTCGACAACGAAGTAGCCAGGAACATTTTCCCCATGCTCAACGAATGGAGACAGAGCGGCGAGACCTGGTACTACAATTCATCCGGCACAAAGGTCTCATGCGGCAAGCTCGACGCGCTGTCCTACGACTATAACCTCGAGCAGGTTGCTTTGCAGCGCGCTTACGAGATCGCGGTAAGCTTCGCCCACGCAAGGCCCGACAACACGGATTGCTGGACCTGTTACTACAACGGCACCAGATCGTACGGCGAGATCCTTGTCGCGGGACGCACGACTGCCGACAAAGCTTTCGAGGCATGGCAGGAGGAAGACAAGGATTACAGCGGCCAGGGCCACAGAAGGATAATGCTCGGAGCTGAGGGCTACAATTACAAGGCAGTAGGTTTCGCACACGTGGTTTTGGACGGAAAAGATTTCTGGGTCGGTGAATTCGGTTACACCAACAGCGGCGCGGCAAAGACCACGGCGCTGAAAGGAACAAAGACCGGTTCGGTAACTATAGACACGTCGACCGCCACATTCTCCATCTCGCCTTCATCCTCTTTTTCACAGGTTAAACTCGGCGACACACAGACTCTGCCCGAAATAGTCGGCGGATATAAGACTGCCAAGACATGGGGCACAAAAGGTCTCAAGGTTCCTTCCAAAGACATCACGGGAGTCACCTGGACATCGAGCAACACCTCCGTTCTCAAGGTGGTAAACAATACCTCCGTAAAGGCTGTCGGCGCCGGAAGCTGCACGCTCACCGCCACCGCAACATACGACGGCAAATCCTATACATTCAGCCTGAGCGTCTCTGTCCCGAAGATATACCTCTCGAATGAAGCTATCACCTGCTCAGTGCCCACCTGCACCTATGACATAAACGGCGTCACACCCAAGCCCACCATCAAGTACGGTTCGACCACTCTCAAGGAGGGTACGGACTACACCATAACAAGCTACATGAACAACACCCTGATAACCGAGAACGGTTATGTCCAGGTCACCGGCATGGGAAGTTACTCCGGCACGAAATACATCCAGTTCTCGATAGTAAAGGCCGACATTGCCGGCTGCACGGTCGCTGCCATATCCGACGCGGTCTATACGGGCAGCCAGATAAAGCCCGACGTTACCGTAAAGCAGAACGGCACGGCTCTTACCAAGGGCACTCACTACACCGTGACCTATTCAAATAACACAACTGCGGGAACCGCGTCCGTCACCATCGCCGGCACCGGCAAGTTCGAGGGTTCCGTCACAAAGAACTTCAAGATCACTCCCAAGTCCGTCAGCGATGTCACTGTTTCTTCCATAAACGATCAGACTTACACGGGTTCCGAGATCAAGCCTTCCGTCACTGTCAAGGACGGTACGAAAACGATGACTTCGGGAACGGATTACACCGTCTCCTATTCCAACAACACGGAGATCGGCAAAGCCGTCATCACCATCACCGGCAAGGGCAACTACAAGGGAACAAAGACGGTAAACTTCTCCATCGTCGAACCCGTCTACACATGGAAGAGCAGCGGCGGGAAGTGGTACCTGTACGACAACACCGGCCGTATGTACACAGGCTTTGTCACCATTAAGGGATCCACCTACTATCTCAATGACAGCGGCGTAATGCAGACAGGCTGGCAGGATATCGGCGGAAAATGGTACTGGTTCAATACCGACGGCGTCATGGCAAAGGTCTGGAAACAGATCGGCGGAAAGTGGTACTACTTCAACGACGAGGGCGTCATGATCACCGGCTGGAAGCTCTCCGGCGGCATCTGGTATTACTTCAATAAGGACGGCGACATGGCTACAGGCTGGAAACAGGTCGGCGGAAAGTGGTATTACTTCAAGGACTCCGGCGAGATGGTAACCGGCTGGAAGAGCGTTAACGGAAAATGGTACTGGTTCAACAGCGACGGCCAAATGCAGACCGGCTGGAAGAAGATAGACGGCGACTGGTACTATTTCGATTCCGATGGCGCCATGAAGACACGCTGGCTCGGTCTTAACGGCAAATGGTATTACCTGGGAACGAACGGCATAATGGCACATTCCACGAGCCTTGTGATCGGCGGCAAGACATACAACTTCGATTCCGAGGGCGTGTGCACGAACCCGTAAGAGGATCACACATCAGATCTACACAATAACACAGGGGCGGCTCATCATTGAACCGCCCCTGTAATATCCCGATTATTATTCAGACCGGAGGATCAGCCTACATCGTCATCCTCGTCGTCGTAGTCATCCTCGTCGTCGTAGTCATCCCAATCGTCGTAATCGTCCCAGTCATCGTAATCATCCCAATCATCGTAACCGCCGCCTAATTCGCCGGAGAAAGTGGTTGCAGCAGCAGCGCCGAGATCGACCAGATCTTCAACGATCTTATCGTTCATGGGAACGCCTGTCGGGTTTGTGGCAGCCTTGAAAGACTTAACGAATGTGTTGAGGACAGTGCCCTTCTCGTTAAGTGAGAGACCGCCGATGATGAAGATGTTGGAACCGTTGACTTCAACGGAAATGGAGATGTCGCCCTTGAGAGAATTTACGATATCCTCGAAATCATCCTGGTCATATGCCATGTCTACGACATCCATGATGTCGTCGTTATCAAGAACCATCTTGCCGAGCTTTGCGATATCAACGTGGAATCTGATGAATCCCTCTTTCTTTGAGGTAAAGAATTCCTTTGCTGTCATGTCCTTTGTGCTGATGTCAGCCTTGTCGTCGAGCATGTCTTCGAAGAACTCCATTACATCCTCGGCATAGCCGTCATCGGAAAGCTGCATGACGCATGCGAATGCACCGTCGAGCTTAAGATCTGCGATGTCCTCGAGATCATCCAGGTCCTCGAAATTTTCGAAGAAGTCCTGAGCGTCCTCAATGCCTTTGCACTGTGCAGCAAGAGCGAAAGAAACGACATCATCTGCATCGATTACTTCGGAAAGACCGACGTTGCTGAGCAGTGTCTCCATCTGCTCGGGTGCGTCCTCGATGTTTTCCTCGTCAGCATAAGTATAGATACCATCCTCGAGATCTTCGATATCAGGAGCTCTTCCCTCGATATCGTACTCTTCAAACTTCAGCTTCTCGCAAGCCTTGATGAATGCATCTGTAGATATCTTTGTAGTCTTGGCGCAGCCTGCGAAGATACCTGCCAGCATAGTAGCTGTAAGTACACATGCCATTGCCTTAATCTTTTTCATAATACTTCACCCTCCTTTTGGGAATAGAGTGATTTTAACACACCTCATATTCCTTTGACTATTTGGCGGGTATAACAAAAACCACAGTTTGCGTGATATTATTGTTCGGTGAAATGGTATTTCGCGAGGGGGTGTTTGTTATATGCGCGAAAAATGGTCGTCAAGATCGGCATTTGTCCTGGCAGCGATCGGTTCTGCCGTAGGCTTGGGCAACGCCTGGAGATTCCCGGGACTTGCAGCCAAGTATGGCGGCGGTGCATTTCTCTTTGTCTATCTTATTGCAATGCTCGTAATCGGCATTCCGCTTCTCATGATGGAGATCGCCGTGGCAAGGTACACCAGACAGGGCGCGCCGGGTTCAATCCGTGCGATGAACAAGAAGATGGAGAGCGTCGGCTGGCTCGCCGTTTCCAACGGTATCGGCATCTCGATCTACTACGCCGCAGTTTTCGCTTGGGTCATCCTGATGTTCATCATAAGCTTCAAGTTTGCCGGCATGACGGGCAACACGGAAGCCGCAAGTTCGCTCTGGGCTGACACCATCAAGACAACAGGCACGACTTCAGGTTTTACGACCATCTCATGGCCTGTATTGGGATGCCTCGTCCTTTCCTGGGCGCTCTGCTACATCTGCATCCGCAACGGCACGACAACGGTCGGAAAGGTCGTTAAGTTCACCGTATCCCTCCCCGTCATCTGCCTTCTCATAATGGCAGTCCGCGGCATGATGATGCCCGGTGCCATGAGCGGCATCGCAAAGCTCTTCATTCCCGACTGGACGGCTCTCGGAGACTCCAATCTCTGGGTAGACGCGATCGGTCAGGTCTTCTATTCCCTCTCGACATCGATGGCGATCATGTTCGCTTACGGCTCATTCCTCGACAAGGAATCCAACATCGTCGTCGACACGATAATCATCGCTTTCTCCGACATGTTCATCAGCATCCTCGCCGGCATCGTTATGTTCACGACGATGGCAGGCGTCGGCATGCTCGACAACATCTCCGCTTCAGGCATCGCGACGGCATTCATCATCTACCCTCAGGCGATCGTCAAGATCTCCGACAACGGCGTGTTCAACATGATCTTCGCGTTCATCTTCTACTTCTGCCTGATCACTCTCGCGATCGACTCGCTCTTCTCCATCATTGAAGGCATCTCGACCGCACTTTCCGATAAGTTCAAACTCAACAAGAAAAAGACGACGCTCACGATATGCATCGTCGAAGGCGTCATCAGCCTCATCTATGTAACAGGTGCCGGCCTTGCTGTTCTCGACATCGTCGATTATTTCATCAACAGCTACACGCTCCTCATCACGGGCGTTCTCGAAATGATCGTCGCAGGCTGGTTCTTCAAAACCTATAAGATCCTCGACGAACTGAACCGCAACACCAACAAGCTCAAGATGCCTTCATGGTGGTTCCTGCCTTCCATCAAGTTCATCTCGCCGATCATCCTCACGGGACTCTTCATATGGAACCTCATTAACCTCATCAAGGGCGGCGGCATCTATGGCGCCGGAGACGGCTATACGCTCACCTCGAACATTGTCTTCGGCTGGGGAACGGCTACCCTGATCCTCTGCTCGGGCTTCATCATCAAAGGCATCGTCAAAGCCAAGTCCGGTAAGGGTTTTGAAGAAGACAACAGAACCTGGGATGAGCTGAAGGAAAACTGATACTGCACTGACATTGCATAAGGAGACACCGACTTGAACAGGCCCTCTTTGAAGAAGCTCATCCCTATGCTCCTCCTGATATTCACTATCGCGGGCATAATAGGATTCTTCTATGAGGAGATCTGCGTCTACATAAACGACGGGGTTTTCGCAAAGAGAGGCACGACATACGGGCCATGGATCCCTATCTACGGCTTCGGCTCGTTATTCATCTTCTTTCTGACAAACGGGTTCCGCAAAAAGCCATGGCTGGTCTTCCTCGAGAGCACCGTATCCTGCGGCCTTCTGGAACTTGCCACGGGCTATGTGCTCGACAGGTTCTTCCACATGAGGCTCTGGGACTATTCGATCGTCATCCTCAACTGGGGCAACTTAAACGGCTATATCTGCATAAGGTCGGTAATAACCTGGGGGCTTTTCGGACTCCTTCTCATGTACGGCGTCCTCCCTCCTCTCGAAAAACTTCAGGCTAAGAATCCGAAGATCTTTAATGTTGTCGCCATCGTGCCTTTCGCGCTCTTCGCGCTCGACATAATCCTCAGCCTTACGATAAAATAGGCTCCGGAAAAACGCCTTAAGGAGATCACATGGATAAAGCATACCTGAAGAAAAGATTCCCGCTGCTGATGCTCGTCTTTGCATTCGGTGGTATCTTCGGCTTCATCTATGAAGAGATATTCTACCGTTTCGACCTGGGCGAATGGGTAAAGCGCGGCACGACATTCGGTCCGTGGATCCCGATATACGGCTTCGGCGGACTCCTGATACTTGCAATTACCTACAAGGTAAGAAAGAATCCGTTCCTGGTCTTCCTTCTCGCGACCGTGTCATCTGGCGTACTGGAGCTCGCGACGGGCTGGGTAATCCTGACAGTCTTTGGCATAAGACTCTGGGACTACAACACGGAGATCCTGAACTGGGGCAACATCGGAGGGTTCGTCTGCGCGAGATCAGTCCTTTTCTTCGGCATATCGGGCTTATTCCTGAGGTTTGTCCTGGTACCTCTTTTCGAAAAACTCGAGCAGAAGATGCCCAAAAAGGCGTGGCTCGCGCTCTGTTTCATCCCCGCAGCACTTTTTGCCGCTGACATTGTTGTCAGTCTGATCTGTAAAGCAGCCGGACTATAAAGCAAATTTTACATATTGTTAATGGAAGATAGACTGCTCCTTTGATACTATCTATTAATTAAAGGGTATTGCGTTTTGATGTCTAAAAAGGCTTTTTGCAAGGGCTGACAAGGAGCAAATATATGATAAATGATGCCAAACCGGCACTCCAGAAAAAGCCGTCTGCCGAAGATAATGCTTATAACGATATAAAAGCATTTGTTCTTGTCATTGTTGGCATTTTGATCAATATTGCCGGCAGTCTTGTCGCCAAGGAATTCTCTTTCCCCCTTTATCTCGACTGTATAGGTACCATTGCCGTAGCACTTACGGGCGGCTTTATGCCTGCGGTGCTCGTCGGTTTCTTCACCAATCTCATCAGCAGCTTATCTTATTACCCGAACATCTATTACAGCGTCATCAACGTCCTTATTGCCATAACCGCAGCCACGTTCTCGCAGAGAGGGATGCTCAGGAAGCTCACCTGGAAGATGGTATTCCCCATCATCTGTTTCGTTCTCGTGGGCGGCGGTTTGGGTTCGGCCATAACATGGGGGCTTTTCGGTGAATCAATGGGTGAGGAAGTGGCATCGGTACTGGCAGCCAGACTTAATGAAAACTATCTGCATAATGCCTTCTGGTCACATATACTCGCCGGACTCGTTATGGATCTTCCGGACAAGCTCCTAAGCACCGCCCTTGCGTTCATCATCTACAAGATCTATCCGAAGCATTTAAGGCCGATAAGGAACAAGATGGACATCGTAGCGGCTCTTGCCAAGAAGGGACTGTCTTTGAGTGCAAAGATAGTGCTGTGCGTATCCCTTATCTTCGGCATCGCGGCCGCGGTCGTAACCTATGTAAGCTACATGCAGTTCTCGGACACTATGATCGCGTCGGAATACGAATATGCCACCGATGTCGCGAAATATGTAGCCACGCTGATCGATCCGGCATGGGTCGATTCATACATAGCAAGAGGTCCCAGCGCCGAAGGATATTACAAGATCGACAAGACGATAAACATGCTCCTTTCGAGCTCGGACAGGATCCAGTACCTCTATGTGTATAAGATCGAGGAGGACGGCTGCCATGTCGTTTTCGATGCCGACACGCCCGATCTCCCGGGCAGTGAGCACGGAGAGATAATACCGTTCGACGAGTCATTCCTGGAATATAAGGACGAACTCCTCGCCGGCAATCCGATAGATGAGCCAATAATATCCGACGACTCCTACGGCTGGCTCCTCACCACATATGTTCCTCTCTATGACGAAAACGGCAAGTGCGTATGCTATGTCTGCGTTGACGCCTCGATGCCGAACATCGTCGACACCGAGAGGACGTTCGCATTCAAGACCACGACGCTCCTTTTGGGATTCTTCATCACGATCCTCACCCTGAGCGTATATCTGGCGAAACGTTTCATCGTCACTCCGGTCAACAATCTCGCAAAGCTCGCGGGCGATTTCGCCTACACGGACGACGAAGCGCGCAAGGAGACACTCGACAGCATCAGGGATCTTGAGATCAAGACGGGCGATGAGATCGAGCAGCTTTATGACGCGATGGCGAAAACAACGCGCGACACAGTCGATTACATCAACCAGTCGCATCGCAAGAATGAAGCCATCTCGACCTTCCAGAGCGGCATGATCAGCGTCATGGCAGACCTGGTCGAGAGCCGAGACAAATCCACCGGCACGCACATCAAGAACACCTCCGCCTATGTCGAGATAATCTGCGAGCAGATGATCGAGGACGGCATCTATCCCGATGTGGTCAATGAGGAATACAAAGCGAACGTCGTAGCTTCCGCACCTATGCACGACATCGGCAAGATAAAGATCTCCGACGCTATCCTCAATAAGCCCGGCAAGTTCAACGACGAGGAATACGAGATAATGAAGACTCACGCTGCCGAGGGTGCGAAGATCATAAGGACCGTCAAGAAGACCGTCGACAACAAGGAACTTAAGGAAAACTATCTCGGAGAAGCCGAGAACATGGCTCACTACCATCACGAGAAGTGGAACGGCAAGGGCTATCCCAACGGTCTCAAGGGCGAGGAGATTCCTCTGTCCGCAAGGATAATGGCCGTTGCCGACGTTTTCGACGCGCTGGTCGCAGAGCGTGTTTATAAGCCGGGCATGCCTTTCGACAAGGCGATGGGAATAATCAAGGAAAGCTCCGGCGAACATTTCGATCCCAAGATAGTCGAAGCATTCGTACACGCGGAAGACAAGATCCGCGCGGTAACCGCAGAGATCCACTGATATTAAAAAGTCACCTGATCCTCTCCTTTCATGCACTTAAATACTGCTGCTTATAGCGGCGCGCGGATATTCGCGCGCTTGAGCACGAATCCTCAAAGTAGGGTAAAATACCTTTTGGATAAAAATAATAGGAGTCCGCGCGTATGAATAAAATCGAATTCTGGAAAGACAGAGAATACACCTATCCTCTCGCATTTGATTTCAGGCCGAACCTCAGGCCCTATCTCCTGGATGACGGAGAAACCCATCCCTGTATCCTGGTGCTTCCGGGCGGCGGATATGCGGTCGTCGTTCCGCCTGAGGGCGAACTCGTCGCAAAAAGATTCAACGAGCTTGGCTACAGCTGCTTTGTCATGACATACACGACCAACCAGCTCATGCGCGAACCCGTTATGGACCAGGCCATGAAAGACCTCGCAAGGGCCGTCCGCTTCGTCAGAAAGAACGCTTCAGAATACCGGATCGATCCGTCAAAACTCTATGTCTGCGGGTTCTCCGCGGCAGGTCACGTCTGCGGCTCGCTGTGCGATTACTGGAGTGAGATCGAAGATACGGATCCTGATTATAAGGACATCTCTTGCCGTCCCGACGCAGCGATCCTCTCTTACCCCGTCATCACATCTGGCGAATATGCGCATCAGGATTCGTTCCGCTTCCTTCTGGGTGCCGACATCTACGACCGCGAAGACGATGAGGCAAAGTATCTTTTGGACCGTTATTCGCTCGAAAAGCACGTCAGACCGGACAATCCTCCCTGCTTCGTCTGGCAGACCGAAGAGGACAATCTCGTGCCCGTTAAGAACAGTTACCTTTACGCTGACGCATTGAAAAAAGCGGGCGTCAAATACGAACACAAGACATTCCCGCACGGCTTCCACGGACTGTCCGTCCCCAACGACGACTGGGCACAGGGAAGGCACGGAGAACCCTACACCGCGGAGCAGAGTTTCGCGCTCGTCAAGGCCATAAAGGAAGGTCTGATCGAAGCGCCTGACGATGGCGCCGACAGCCTGGTGGGTTTTTTAAAGCCGTTCCCCACAGATCCGAATTTCCACGGATTTCCGGATGTGTGCGTATGGCCTGAGATGGCTGACAGATTTTTAAAGAGTTTGGGAGAATGAAAAGATGGATATAACCGATAAGAGGATCGACGACGGAAAGGCTTTCGACTGGGGAAAGACCTCCGAAGAATATGCAAAATACAGGGACATCTATCCTGATATTTTCTATAAAAAGATCGCCGACAGAGGGCTCTGCGTAAAAGGACAGAAGGTCCTGGACCTAGGCACAGGCACCGGCGTGCTGCCGCGCAACATGTACAAGTACGGAGCAGAGTGGACCGGCACGGACATCTCGCCCGAGCAGATAGAACAGGCAAAAAAGCTCGCGGAAAAATCCGGCATGGATATCGATTTCAAAGCTGTTTCAGCGGAGAAACTCGACTTCCCGTCAGAGTCATTCGACGTCATAACGGCATGCCAGTGCTTCTGGTATTTCGATCACGCGAAAGTCGCACCTGAGTTTCAGCGCATCCTCAAAAAGGACGGAAAGCTCGTGATACTCTACATGGCATGGCTCCCCTTCGAAGATGAGCTCGCCGGAAAGAGCGAGGACCTTGTAAGGAAGTTCAACCCCAAGTGGTCGGGCGGCGGAGAGACCAGACATCCAATCTGGATACCGGATGTCATGTATGACTATTTCGAGCTCGAAGAACACGAGGAATACGACGTGAACGTACACTTCACCAAAGAGTCCTGGCACGGACGCATGTTCGCATGCAGAGGCGTCGGCGCTTCGCTCTCCCCTGACGAACTCGCGAAATGGGACGCCGAGCACAGGGCGCTCCTGGCAGACGCACCCGATGAATTCGACGTGCTGCACTATGCTGCAACGGCAATCTTAAAGAGGAAAGACTTATGATCGAATTCCGCATCGCAACAGCAAATGACATAGAACTTCTAATGAGCAGCCGCCTGGAGATGCTCAAAGTAGTAAATAACCTTACGGACGACTATGTTTTTCCAGATCTGATAGTTAAAGAGAGCCGCGACTATTTCCTTAACGGCGACCAGACAACGGTGCTCGCCATAGACGGCGCAGAAGTAATCGGCTGCGCTTCGATGAGCTACATGCGGATAATGCCTACCTTCTCGCATCCGACGGGAAAGCGCGCACACCTCATGAACGTGTACACGAAGAATGAATACCGCCGTCAGGGCATCGCGAGAAAGATGGTCTTAATGCTGATAGAAGACGCGTGGAACAGGGGTTCGACTGAGATCAGCCTCGACGCGACCACGATGGGAAGGCCGCTTTACGAGAGCCTCGGTTTTAAGACTTCTTCAGAGTGCATGGTGCTGACATAAGACTGAACCATTACCTGTTAAAGAATGCATAGATCACTTCGTAATCACCGCACCTGGTGATGATGAGAAATCTTCCTGTAGGGTCGGTGTAGACATTATATTGTTCTGTATATGTCATGCCCTCCATACCCGCATCCCTTATCATTCCGAGATCGTACGTGCCGTCTCGTTCGATCATCCCGGTGTCGATGCCGTTCTCTTTTTTCCAGGTGTCGATGCAGTCGAATCTGACGATGTCAAAATAGCAGTCCATGAACTTTCCGCTGATGCTGACTTCACCTTTTTCCGTAATGCTGTCGAGGTTTTCCTTCGCATATGCTTCGAGAGACTCATAATCTGAAGGAACGGCCTCAGTGTTCTCATATATCCTGTGCGATGCGATCTCCAAACGGTCGTAGACATAATCATTGAGTTTGATCTCGATATTGTAGTAACTGCCGAATACGTCCTTGTAAGTAAGACCCGTGTCGCTCACGTACTCTTCGAGTGTCATTCCTTCCGGAAGCATGCTGTCGTTGGCATCAAAATTTCGCCTTAAAAAATCGGCATCGATCGTCACGATCCCTGTGCTGTCCGTAACGTTCTTGTGGCCCGGCGTCACTTCATTAACGAGCTTTACGATCTCTTTCCAGTTGTCGGGAAACCCGCCGTAACCGTTCTTTCTCAAATCTCGCTCGACACCTTCGGAATCGTAATATGTGAGATATATTTCGTATGCAAGGGGCTCGTCCTCACTGCCCAGCACATTGGGAAGTGCGGCTATCACGTCGATGAGTTCCATCGCCTTGTCGCTTCTCAGCATTTCATCCTTTTCTTTATTGAACTCGTATTTGCCCCAGCTGTTGTAGGTAAAGAACGTGTTCGGATTATCGGCGTTTCCCGTCGCCGCCAGGAAGTCAAGGGAAATTATCCCGGTCTTCGCCTTCGATCCGCACCCCGCAAACGCGATGCACATGGACATCACGAGTACTATGCTCATTACTGTTGTTATTATCCTTCTTCCCATATCTTTCTCTTTTTGCCGGAAAACATATCCGGCGGATGCTGCTCACGTCAATGTAATTAGTTTACTACGATAAGCACGTCTTCATTGACCGGTTTATCCCTGACACTGCCGCGGGAAGGTCCGGCCGAGAGTGCCATGTCGATATATTTTTCGACATCTATCTCGTCATCCGGAGTATCCGCAAAAATATACAGATTTATATAAGGATGATATAATTCCTCCTCATTATCAGGATCGAAATAAAAGAACTCGAGGATCACCCTCATACCGCCGGGATATTTACCAGTCTCATCCGTCTTGATACATATGTCGCGCATCTGCCTCAGATACCCGGTAACTTCACTGCGCTTCTCCTCCGAAGCCTCAGAGGAAACATATATCCTGAGGGTATAACTGTACAGTTGCATATCGCCCAACTGCCTGCGGCCCGTGTCGTCCTTCATGGCAACGTCAAAGTCATGTTCTTCAAGGCAGGCGTTCATCTCCTCATAGTACGGGTTCTCATATGCATAGTAAGAGGAACTCGCGGCAGGTGTTTTCGGATTATTTTTCCTGTCATTCACATAGATTATTCCGAGTGCGACAGGAGTCAGTATCTGTATGGTTGAGATAACCATGTTCACCACTGCCCAGATGCTCTTACGGTTCTTTACTTTCGCCGCGATCGCGAAAGCAAGGCTCGCAACCGGCCCTAACGCGCATGCAGCCGCAATGAGAAACGCCGTGTAAAAAGCATCCCCGACAGCACCGAAACCCATCGCAAGGATCATGACAAAGAGAAACGGAATGGCAAGTACGCCAAGAACCATCAGCACGTTCGATATGATGCAGAAGATCATGGCGGTCTTTTTGGACTTCCCGGAATTGACGGCAGAAGGAGCCTGCTGATACGGAACATTTTGCTGATACGGAGCGTTTTGCTGATACGGAACGTTTTGCTGATACGGAACGTTTTGCTGATACGGAACGTTTTGCTGATACGGAGCGGGCTGCACGGCAGGACCGTACTGAACCGGCGGATAAGGAGCGTTCGGATATGCAGCGTTTGGATACGCCGCATTATTCGGAGCGTACTGATTGCTTTGCGCACCGTACTGATTATTCTGAGCACCATATGGAGCGTTCTGCCCGTACTGGTTATTCTGTCCATACTGATAGTTCTGCATCCGGATGACCTCTTTTTCGCGCTACTGACGCTTTATAGGCTGATTTTACTACATACGCCGTCACAGCGATATAATGGGAGGAAGCGAGGTGGCATATGAGTATCAGACTTGTGCAGGCAAAAAGAGAAGACATGAAGACCGTCTGGGAGATGCAGATCGAGGCATTCAGGGGGCTTCTTGAGACATATCAGGATTACGACATGAGCCCCGGCGCGGAGCCTTTCGAGAAGGTTCTGGCAAGATTCGAACAGCCGTGGACCGTATACTATTTCATCGTCGCTGAGGACGTCAACGTTGGCGTCATCCGCGTGGTCGACAGGAAGGACGGCTCGAGGAAACGCATTTCGCCGCTCTGGATAATGGAGGAATACCGCGGCAAAGGATACGCACAGCAGGCGATCCTCGCCGTTGAAGAGATCTACGGACCCGATAACTGGTCGCTCGACACCATCCTGCAGGAAAAGGGCAACTGCCATCTCTACGAGAAGATGGGCTACCACCGGACCGGCAAGACCGAGAAGATCAACGACAGGATGGACATCGTCTTTTACGAGAAGGGATAAATAGCCAAAATGAACTACAAGATCATAGACAGGGAAACATATTACCGCAAGGGCGTCTACCGCCATTTCACCGAAGACTGCAAGTGCTCGGTCTCCATGACCGCGCGCATCGACGTGACCTCACTTGTCGCGTTTTCGAAGGAAACGGACACGAAGTTCTACATCAACTTCCTGTACCTCCTGAGCAAGGTCCTGAATTCGCGCGACGACTACAGGATGCAGTATCTCTGGCAGTCGGACGAGCTCGTCTGCTACGACGTTATCAACCCGATCCAGTACGTCTTCCACGATGACACGGAGACCTGCACGCCCGTCTACACGACCTATTACGAGGATTATTCCGAATTCTATAAACATGCGTTGGAAGACGTCGAGCGCGCGAAAAACACACGCGAATACATGCTCGACGCACAGAACCACCCGAACTGGTTCGACGCATCCTACATCTCGTGGCTGTCCTACGATTCTCTGGACATCGAGCTCCCCGACGGCTACCTCTACTTCCTCCCCATCGTCAACTGGGGCAAGTACAGAGAAGAGAACGGCCGCTTCATGATGCCCCTCACGGTGCGCTTGAATCACGCGGTCGCCGACGGATTCCTCGTCGCCAACGTGTACAGACTGCTGGAAAAAGAGATTGGGGAGTTCAGTAATGGTAAGTGCTGATATTCAGTTTTCCCGCTCCCGGAAACCCCGGCTAAAACCCCTGCTCTAACCTCAGGTAAACCCTAAGCTCGAATCTCAGTTAAAACCTCGGCTAAAACCTAGGCTATAGCCGATGTTTTAACCTGCTTTTTAAACATTTTCTTCAAAACCCCGGTCAAAACCTCGGTATGCGCCTGCTTTTTCGCCGAGGTTTTCGATAATGATGCGTCATATATTTCGAGCTTTTCGAAAATGGCTTGCAATGGCGATTTTATCCCAAACCGTGAATTATTGCCTCCGTGGGATAATTTTCAGAGGTGAAATTATCCCAAAAGTTCAAATATGCTTCACTTGGGATAATTTCCGGTCCGTATTTTATCCTAAACTGCGAGAAATCCTCATCTTGGGATAATTTCGAGCTCAGAATTTATCCCAAAGTCCCGAAAAATGTCTCCATGGGATAATTCGGGGCAAAGTCAGCTGATACCGTTTTGAAGTCTTTACTAAATCTCGATACCTCATGCTGAAAATATATTCCAAAGGCTTGAAACCCTTTTTGTCCCCTCAGAGGGTCAGAATTCTGCATTCTTTCTATATTTGCATCTTTTCAACCCCTTATGTCCTCTTAGAGGGTCTGAATTCTGCAATCTACAGTTACTTCCACTATTGGGAACTAAGGGGGCTGTCTCGTTTGTTTTGAGACAGCTTGAATCGGTTCGCATTCGCCAGTCACCACTTCAAAAAATCGGCAACTATGCGGCAGTGCCGAATATTTTGCCGTATTTTTCGAGCATTAACTTGAAAAAATCTTGCAAAATTAAGGCATAGCCGCATTTCTGCCGGATAAATCCTATGAGACAGCCACGATAGTGCCCTGTGTTAAAATCCAAAAAAAGCATTTATACGAGGTGTCACATGATCTTACGCGCATACACTAAAGAAGATTCTCCCGTCATCGCGAAATGGATACGCAGCGAGACCGAGCTCTACCAGTGGTCCGCCAGCCACTTCGGTTTCTTCCCGCTCCTCCCCTGCAGTATCGACGAGCATTACGCACCCTCTTTGAAGACAGGGCGCTTCATCCCGCTCACAGGCGTCGATGACGGCGGCAAACCCGTCGCGCACCTCTTCATAAAATATCCGAATGAGAACGACGACTCTTTGGTAAGGTTCGGCTTTGTCGTGGTCGATCCCGAGATGCGCGGCAAGGGTTACGGCCGCGAGCTCATCCGCCTCGCCATTGATTATGTAAGGAACAACCTGTCGGCAACGAGGATCAGTCTCGGCGTTTTCGAGAACAATCCGAAAGCGAAAAAGTGCTACGTATCCGCCGGCTTCAAAGAATACGGCTCGCACACGGTCGACACGCCTTTCGGCCAGTGGGGTTGCACGGACATGGAGCTGTATCTGTAAGGGCAACCCCTGGTACATTGATCATCCGGGAGTTCCCGGAACAGTCCCTTAATCTACCCTTTCGCGCGCCTCAGTATCTGCCCTGAATTCGACGCGCGGTACTCCTTCGGCGTCATGCCGCAGTCCTTCTTCAGCACGTTCGTGAAATAGCTCTGGCTCGGGAATGCCAGAGAGGCCGATATCTCGGCGATCGAATAGTCGGACGAGGCGAGCATGGACTTGGCCGTCTCGAGTTTTTTGGTCTGGATGTATTCGCTGATCGAATAGCCCGTTTCCTTTTTGAACAGGCGCGACAGATAAGGCGCCGAGAGGTTGGTCACCGACGCCAGGGTCGCGAGCGTGATGCGCGTGTGCAGGTTCTCGTAGATGTAGTTGATGCAGGTGTTCACGGCCTTCGAAGTGATGGCGCTCTTTTGCAGCGTCTGCATCTGCCTGGTGTAGTGAAGGCACATCTCGTTATGGATGTCTGAGATCTCCTGCGGCGTGCGCGCCTCGTCGGCCTGGCGGATGTAGTAGTCGCTCAGGTTGTACGCCTCCGACTGCGACAGGCCGCCCGAGATGCAGAAACGCGCGACCAGGGCGACCGTGATGGTCAGGTGGTATTTGAGGTTCTGGAGAGGGTTGTCGGACAGGATGCCAAGGCCCTTTTTCTCGTGGAACGGCTCGGAAAGAAGGCCTTTGACCTTGCGGAGATTGCCCGAGCGGATCGTCTCGTAGAAATCCATTTCGGGCGCTAAGGGCGCTCTGAAAAACTCATATTCCCTGTGAAGGAACTCCTGGTAGGAAATCTTTTTGCGCGGAGCGGGCATTTCGGGCCTCCTGGAAAACGGCTCCCGCCGGTAAAGTGCGGGAAGTGTCAAATATGCGTGAGAAACAAGGGCTTACGAGGGCATTATAGCATGAAAACGTAAAAATAAGATATGAAAAGGCAATAATGCCGCCAAGATAATTGTTATTTTGAGGGCAATCAGGTTATTGCAAAGAAAAATTTTTCGAGGAGGCTTTTATGAAGAGCAAGACCATAATCAGTTCGATCCTGGCTGTTTCCATGCTTCTCCCTCTCGCATCCTGCTCAGGCGCCCAGACGGAGCCTACGACGGCTGCTACGACCGCGGAAGCGAAAACGGAGACACCGCAGCTCGAAGGCTACAATCTCCTTTGGAGCGACGAGTTCGACGGCAGCGGCGAGATGGATCTGACAAAGTGGAACTACGAGCCCCATGAACCGGGCTGGACGAACAACGAGCTTCAGGAGTACACGACGTCCACGGACAATGTTTTCGTGCGCGACGGAAAACTCGTACTGAAGGCCATCAAGACAGAAAAGGACGGCAACGTTCACTACACATCCGGCAAGGTCACCGGCCAGAACAAGACGGACTTCCAGTACGGCAAGGTCGTTGTTTCCGCCAAGGTACCCGAAGGACAGGGTCTCTGGCCCGCAATCTGGATGATGCCCAAGGATGAGTCATACTACGGCCAGTGGCCGAAGTGCGGCGAGATCGACATCATGGAGTCATTGGGCAACGACACAACAATTTCTTATTCGACAATTCACTACGGCGAACCTCACGGCGAGCAGCAGGGCACCATCACAAAGGAAGGCGCCGACAGCTTCTCCGCGAAGTTCCACGAATATTCCGTTGAGTGGGAACCCGGCGAGATGCGCTTCTACACTGACGGCGAGCTCGTTCTCACATGCAACGACTGGTTCACCGCAGTTCAGGGCGAAGACGACAAGCCTTATCCGGCACCTTTCGACCAGCCTTTCTTCGTTCAGATGAACCTCGCAGTAGGCGGCAACTGGCCCGGAAATCCTGACGACACCACCGACTTCGACAAGGCTGAATTCGAGATCGACTACGTACGCGTTTACCAGAAGGACGCTTACGACACCAACGTCACAAAGCCCGAAAAGCCTTTCCGTGAAGCTCTCCCCGACGGTAACTTCATCCGCAACGGAAACTTCACCGAGCAGGAAGACCTGACCGATGACGTCGACTGGAAGTTCCTCCTCTTCAACGAGGGCGTAGGTTCAGCCGAGATCAAGGACGGCGAGATGATCATCACGACAGAGAAGTACGGCACGGAAGAGTATTCCATCCAGCTCGTACACCCCGATCTCCCGATGCGCAAGGGCCATTCCTACAAGATCACCTTCGACATCAGGGCAGACGAACCCCGTAAGTGCATCGTCTGTGTATCCGCTCCGAATGCGGGCTGGATCCGCTACTTCCCCGACACTTCGATCGACCTCACGACCGAGTGGCAGACATTCGAATTCAATTTCGACATGACCGAAAAGGATGACAACAACGGACGTCTCGAGTTCAACATGGGCAAGCACGGCGACACCGCCACGATCCACATCACGAACGTCAGAGTCGAAGAAGTCTGATACACACAAGAACACACCTAAGGTTACTTTGAACTTGACCCCCGGGTGACCTATAGAGAGTGACGTGCAAGGTTAGCTCTCACAAATACCGGCTTGATCTGCAGCAGCAGTCAGGCCGGTATTTTTATACGGTTCATTCCGCACGTACCGCTGCTGTTTTTCCCGCATAGCCACCGCGCCGGAAAACGCTCAGATTTCAAATCGGATTTCCGACATAAAACCCACCGATATGCCTTAGTTTTCGAAATGTTTACAGTGCCGTTATCCCATTCAAAAAACGGTGCGGATGAGGAATATTTTTCGACTAAGGAAGATCTCCAGGTCATCCTCGACAACACCCCTTTCCTTCAGTACCTGTATGTGGTCAAAGTGGAGCCTGACGGTTTCCACATCGTGTACGACCTGACGACGAGCGATGCGGAACTGGAAAAGTACATGGAAACGGAGCCGAGCGAACTGGCAATCGGTACGGTCTTCCCTTTCGAGAAGGGCCTGGAATACTACGTTCCGGCACTCCTTGCGGGTGAGAAGGTCCGCGTCTCCTCCGACAATGCGATTACGGCTACCGCGCCCAAGCCGGCCGCCCTTCTTTTCGACTCACTGGACGGACACATCACACATCAGTTATTGTTCGACGTCATGACGCACATCATTACCACCATGATCGCTACTTCCTCAGCGATTGCAAGGGCCAGCGCGTTATTGGTGATCACAGCCTTGTTGACAACGTTTTCGTCAGTATTTTCTTCGGTATAGACTTCGCCCACGAGAAGAGCTGCGAACATCAGACGCGTCTTCCTGTCCATCGAAAGGCCTCCGAAGCCCTTGTTCTTCTTGAGGAAATCAGCCGCCTCTATGATCTCTCCCGCGAGGTCTTCAGCAGGCACATCGATGTTGATGAGAGTGCCGAGCGCCGGGAATTCGAGATATGTTCCGAACTTGGAGCCCTGCTCCTTGAATGCGTTGAAGAGCTCCGCAACCTTGTCGCACTTGGCCTTCATGCTGCCGCCCGTAAGCGCCAATATCTCGCTCAGAGCCTGAACTGAATTCGAATCAGCCTTGATCTTGAGCTCCTTCTTGATGTATTTGTAGCACTCCTCCATCTCTTCGATGATGGTATCGATATCACGTCCGCTCATGGCAAGGAGCGATGCGAGTGCCAGGTCCTCCGACGATGTCAGGAGAGGATGTTCCTTGCTCATCCTGCGCATGATCTCGTTGGTCTTGTCACGGATCTCCTCAGCATCAGCCTTGCGTCCGCGGTCGACGATTATCATGGCGGTGATGACCATGTACGAATCCTCCATGACCTTGCCCTTCATCAACACGTCGAAAACCACCTCGAGATCGGAGAGATATTGTTCCGGATCGGCTTCGAGCGTCATCCTGGATGTGATCACGAGCTCTGCCACATCCCTGAATGCAGAGAAGATCCCCTTGCGCTTGCTTAAGATCTTCTTTGACTCCTTGAGCCTCTCTATGTCGACCTCTTTTCCCGCACTTGCGAAAAGCAGTCCGCCGATCACCTGGCTGATCCCCATCTCAAGGAAAAATGCCTTGTCGATCGCGATCTTGTTCGAAGCCAAAAGTTCAAGTTTGCGTGTCAGTTCAGGGTTCATAGTGTTCTCTCCTTTGCGGGTGCCGTGATCATGCATTTGCGTGCTCCATCAGGACTCTGTATGTTCATTTTAGCACTATTTCGGGAAGCCTTCAGAATACAATCAGATATTCCAATCTCCCCAAACCCTGATACAATATACATCGGATTAGGAGATAGAAATAAATATGAAGATGCATTTCGAGAAAACGGATATATCCACGATCTTATGCGGTGTCGGACTTGGCATATCGCTGTTGTTTTTGGGGCTTGCGCCGTTAGGCAACTGGCTCTACCTGATCGCGAAGCTCCAGCATTCCTCACGTGAAATTGCGCACGCGACCTTCGTGCTGATCGTCTGCGGCGTCCTGGGGTTCGGCGGCATTGCGCCCTCCATCGTTGCGAAGATCATCAACAAAAAGAGCAAGTGGCCCATAATAAACATCGTCATGATTACGCTGACAACGATCGCAGACAGCCTTCTCACGTGGGGTGTCGTCGCACTCATGCAGCACTACAACAGATAACCGCCAATTCATATTAATCCGGCAAAATGGCGGTTACCGTGAAGAGCCGCATTTATCCATCGTTTTCTAATTGTTTACACCAAACATAATTATTAAAATAATCTTGAGTCTATAATCAGGTTAAGTAACAAGCGGGATAATAATTCTGGAACGGCTTAACATGGAATCTGCGATAAACCTACAGTCTGTATACGTCACCGATTTAGTCGGAGTTGCGATACTCGTGATCATCTATCTCACGAAGGGCTGGAAGCTGCCGACGCGTAAGGACGAGAGTACCATCATGATGGCGCTGATCGGCGCATCGGTGCTGAACTGCATCGTCGATCTTTTCGTGTTCACATGCGATGGCAAACAGGGTGCCGAGTATTACTTCATCCTGATGTCCGGCAACACGTATCTGTACATCTACAACATGATCATCGGCGTCGGCATCATCTATATGATCATCAAGCACATCGACCACAAGACGACGGGACTTCACATGTTCTTCTTCTGGATGCTGAGCATCATCGAGACAGGCCTCCTGATCGTAAATTTCTTCCAGCCTATCGTTTTCGAGATCGACGACCGCAACACATATCACAGAGGACCGCTTTATCTGGCATTCGTCATCATCGGCTTCGTGCTTATCCTTTACGGTTACGCTTACTATCTCATCTCGAAATTGCGCAACCCCTCGCTCCGCTATTTCCCTGTCATCCAGTTCCTTTTGCCAATCCTCATCGGCAACCTGGTGCAGATGAAGTTCTACGGCATCTCGCTCCTTCCGGTCAGCTTCGCGGTCGCATTCTCCGCCATCGCGATCTCGCTGCAGAACGAGTGCATCTACGTCGACAAGCTTACGGGCGTTTACAACCGCTATGAGCTCGACAAGATCATCCGCGAGCGCCGCATCCGCCGCAAGGGCAACATCGCAGCTCTGATGCTCGACCTCAACGACTTCAAATCCATCAACGACAACTATTCCCACGAAGAGGGCGACAACGCGCTGATCGCTTTCGCGAACATCCTCGTTGAAGTCGTCGGCGCGGAAGGCGTTGTCGTAAGGTTCGCGGGCGACGAGTTCATCATCATTATGCCGAAGTTCAAAGGCAATGATCTGAGCGGCTTCAAGAAGCGCATCACCGAAAAGGTCGACGAATACAATGCGAATTCCGGCAAGCCCTACAAGCTCTCGACAGCGATAGGCGGCAAGATCTTCGATCCCACGGGCGCCGACGTCGACCACCTCGTAGCACAGATTGACGCACTCATGTACAAGGACAAGGATGCCTTCTACGGCGAAGGCGGACACAAGAGATAACTCATTTAGCAGCAGACGGCAGAATATCCGCAGAATCAAAAGATCCCCATACCTCAAAAGTACAGGGATCTTTTTATTGTAAGGATTAACTTAACGCATTATCCTTCGATCACATAATCATATACGATATAAATGTGCGGATCATCAGGATTCAGGCACTTTCCGTCCGGGCCGAAGTCATAGCTGCGGCCGTCGATGAGAACATCGCTTCTGTCAGTGATCATTGCACCCGCGCTTCCCTCTTGACGCAAATAATACCAGGAGCCCCTGTAATACAGCCATCCGTTCCTGATCAATTCCCCGTTGGAGTAAGCGTAATGCCAGCAGTCATCCCAACCATCTTCAACCCAGAACCAGCCGGTAACCATCCTGCCGTTTTCATCTAAGAAATACAATTTATCATTATGGGGAAAAAAGCAGTTTGAAAGAGCTACTCCGTCATAGTCGAAATAGTACCATTCGCCGCCGATCTCCTTCCAGGTGTTGACGCAGTATTCGCTCTCTGATGTGTAGTACATCCAGTACCCGTCGTCTTCACGCCAGCCTGTGGAATCCGCCATGGCCGACGAAGGCACGAAAGACAACATCATGCCCGCAGTCAGGGCAGCCGCCAAGAATTTTCTGATCACCATATCCTGTCCCCCCTTTGTCAAAGATGTTTTAATTCTATCACCTTAAGACGGGACATGACACAACTAACTCAACTCCAGTTCCTTTAACCGCTCAACGCTGTCCTTTTTCATCTCTTTGTAGCGGCGGATCTTCTCCTCGAATTCGGAAGCTAACGGTTTGATCTTCTTTTTCGCTTCCTTGAGGATGTTTATGAGGCCGTCACACAGCATCTGCAGGCGCTTTTCGATCAGCCCCTGTACCTTCCTGGCTTTTTCCCTGGACAGGCCCTGAAACTTATCTGTGAGGTCTGAAAGGAAGAACGCAAACTGCTCGTAAGTATCGGTCTGCGCCTCGAAAGATTCGATCGAGATCGCCTCTTCCTGCAGGAGCCAGACCATGGTGTCGTACGGGTGATACCCGCCGAAATAATATCCGAGCCACCGGTCCAGGTTATCGAAATCAGCCTTCTCCTTGTTTTCGAGCAGGAAAGAGACGTTGCGCTTCGTGTCCGTGAACATCATCTTGAGTCTTATCACCATCTCGTCATTCTCGTCGTTGCACGCGTGGTAGAAGAAAAAATACGCATTCAGTTTCTGCGCGAACTCGTTGATGTCCCACTTGTCGGGCTCTAATTGGACAGGCTTTAAGATACTCGTCTCATAAGCGTCGGGCATGAGGTCGAGCAGGACTTTCTCCGCGCGCATGAGCGCCCCTATGATCAGCTCCTTGTTGCTGACCCAGTCCTCCTCGTGAACGTTCAGCGGGATGAGGCAGTAGTCAAACGCGGCCTGAAGCCAGCGCAGATAATCCTCTTTGGTGACGCACCTGCCGGGTGCGATGCGGTAAGGATTGCGCTCACAGAGGAAGATCAGGGCCGGCTGCACGCACTCGTGACGGACATGGTTGTACGTCTTCTCGAGCTGGCACAGGAGCCTTAACTCCGTGGGGATCCCCTCCCAATATTTCTCGCCGGTAAAATCCATTGCGCCTCCTTCCGATGAACTAATTATCTCGGTGTGAGCTTTGTGTGTCAAACTCCGCACGCCCTGTCTGCCCCGCTGATGTTATAATCGGAGAAAAAAGAAACGGGGGGCCTTCCCATGCTCTTATATATCAATGCCTGTGTAAGAAAAGACTCCAGGACAAACCGCCTTGCAGAAGCTCTTCTCAATAAACTCGATGAAGATTACTTCGAAGTGGATGTCGCTGAGATCAAATTCCCGGTGGTCAACGAGGAGTTTCTCTTAAAGCGCGACAGGCTCGAAGAAGAATGCGCCTGGGACGATCCGCTCTTCGGCCTTGCAAGGCAGTTCGCCGATGCAGACACGATCGTCATTGCGGCGCCCTACTGGGACCTCTCGTTCCCCGCCTGCCTGAAGCAGTATTTCGAGCAGATCAACGTGCTCGGCATAACATTCGAATACAGCCCCGAAGGCTACCCAATCCCGCTCTGCAATGCAAAACGCCTCTACTACGTGACGACCGCGGGTGGCGCTTTCGTACCCGAGGAGTTCGGCTTCGGCTACGTAAAAGCTCTTGCTGAGGGCTTCTACGGCATAAAGGACGTCCGCATGATCCGCGCCTTGAACCTCGACGTCGACGGCGCCGATGTCGAAAAGATAATGCGGGAAGCGATAGGCGGACTGAACGGAGTTATCTGATCCATTCGTACCCTCTTATGCCTACACGCAGAAAACAGAACGCGAATCCCGTCATAGCCTTTGTACTGACAGTGCTGCTGTTCATCGCGCAGTTCCTGTCGAGCAAGGCCGGATGGTTCACCGCAAACTTTTTCGACTGCTCGAAAATCGATCCCGACGGGCTTTTCGCAGGCGTTGCGATCCACCACATAGTCCAGATGACATGCGCCCTTCTGATAATACTTTTCCTTAACAAAGCACGCGGCATCAAAGGCTTCAGGCTCCGCCCGAGGTTCGACAAAAAGGGCATCCGTTACACTCTAATCTTCTGCGGTGCGCTGACACTCTACTACCTTGCCGTCTACATCATCGGAAGTTTTACGCACACGATCGGCACATACGATTACGAGCTGAACAAAACGAACGTCATGGGCACCTTGGGCTTCCAGCTCCTGCTCTCGGGTCCATCTGAAGAGATCCTCTTCAGGTCACTCCCGATCACCTCGTTCATGCACTACCTGAAGCCCGACTGCAAAAAGACCCGAGCTGCCGCCGTTATACTGACAGCGCTCCTTTTCGGTCTCGCGCACATTAACATCAACACATTCGAAATACCGTGGTTCCAGGTATGCTACGCATTCGTGCTCGGTCTGGCATACGGCTATACCCTCCTCCGCACGAAGAGCGTCATCTACCCCATGCTGATGCACAGCATGAGCAACGTGATCTCTGTCGGCGGATGCTACATCTACATGATGCTGGTGAAATAAAACATACATTACTTCAGTAATTGCAAAACAGTTACCGTAGGAGTGAATCGATATGGATAAATGTCCGTTTTTTCGGTTTTATCCATATAATTCGCCGGAAAATATGGATAAAACACCATAAATAAGAGTTTTATCCATAACACGGCAATTAGCACCTGCAGCCTTTTCCGTCAATGGAACGGCTCCGCCTTGCCTAAGGCACCATTGACTGCCAAGGCTTATGCAGGTGCTGTAAGGTCTGCAAGAGGCGGTGCCCGCCTCATGCATCTATTGATGCCGTGCTTCAGAAAATCTTCTTATTTATCATGATTGCAGCGACAAAATCCGACAGGAAACATACAAAGAATCACTATAGTTTTCCTGCAAAACCCTGCAGGAACGACAAAATATTACATGAACCGGCATATATGCAAACGATCTGCCTACAAAAACACTGAACAAACCGACAGCAAAATAGAGTTTGGAAAAGGCTGTTTTTCCGAATTTTTTCAAATAAACATCACACGTCTTACCTTCTGTTGCTTAACCTGCAAAACGCGTCCGCATTAATGATTGTTGCGCTCGGATCATGAGACAGTTGAAAAGATCATCTCATCCGCAGAGGTCTTAAAGAGTGAAAGCAGCTTGATCATCAGAGCGGCAGTCAGCATCATCGTCCCGATCGGTCCGGCCATCGGAAAATAAAGAAACTGCAGATACCGAAGTGCAGCCCCCGGAATGCCTGACAAACAAAAGACAGTAATCCTCACTGCATCATATAACATAAAAAACGAACCGCCTCATCAGCTCTTACGCTTTTGAGACGGTTCTTTTTTCTGCTCCTTTCGCTTTATTCTTTATGCTTGGATTACAAAGTTATTTTCTGTCTGTCAGTATTTTTAGTGTGATGTTTTTGAAGTTCTCTTTTCAGCTTTCTCCTTCCGTATAACCGTGATCTGTCATCCTTGTGCCGTATGGTACATGCGCAGGGGATCCTGCCGACATTTCGTCCACACGGACCTCCAATCCCACGTCCTCGTCGATCACATATTCCGTATCGACTTTATGGTCGTAATCCGGAGTGACCCTGGTATCGGACCCGACTTCCCGGCCGTGATCGCCGGCAGCTGCATCCTCATCGATGAGAGACTCGTCTTCATTGCACGGATAACCTTCGTCTGTATCAGATGACTGCTGTTCTTCCTGTGTCATGCCGCCGTCAGCGTTATCAGCCGTTTTGCCGTTGTCAGCATCATCGGTCTTACCGTCTGACGTTTCATCTTCAGCGGCACCGGAAACTCCGTCCTGACTGTCATCTGGCTGATCGCTTCCTGCTATCGTATCTCCACCGGCACCTTCACCGGCCGTTAATTCAGCCTCTGTCTGAGGAACCGATTTATCAGGGATGGTATCGCCCGTTGTGTTGCATGCCGTAAAGATGAACGCAAGCGAAACAACCGTGGCAAGAGCCATTATCCCCATGATCCTCTTTCGTTTCATTTCGCATACCTCCCTTCGGTAGTATGCCTTCACTATAACCTGAAGACCGAAACGATTTTTGGCAGAACAGGGCGATACCTGTGGCAGGAATTAGTCAAGAAATGGGCGATTTTGAGGGAACGCGGCAATAGGTTTCACAGCATAAACAATGCTGCACCCTTAAACACTCCGTCAGCCTTCATAGGAGTACAGAGATGTTCCGTTATCTTTCGTAAGCGTCCAGAGCCTGCTCGTAGTAGTTCCTGAGTTTGGCCTTCAGGGACTTTGGTTTTATCACGACGGCGTCTTTTCCGAACCGTCTGAAGTAGGATTCGAGCTGGATCTCCGGCCAGTCGAAATGATAGACGTTGCCTTCTATCTTCGACACGACGGGCCTGTTCTTTACTATGACCTTGAAGTACTTCATGCCCGCTTCGGTGAGACGGACCGCGGCATGAATGTCGGGCGCCGCGGAGTGGGGACTCCTTATCGCGATGGCATGTAATTTTTCGGAGCATGCCTCATCGATCCCGAACACGTCAGACGTCACGAACGCATTCCTGATCCTCGAGATCCTGAACGTCCTGGTCCTCCCGTTCTTGGGGTCGCGGCAGAGCAGATAGTTGCATTCCTCTTCCTTCGACATAGCGATGATGTAAGGCTCGACCGCCACCTTATAGCTGTTTGTGGTCGACGTGAACGTCATGACGCGGTTCCCGGATATGGCGCGTCTTATGTCCTCATAGGTGTCACGGAATATTATCTCTTCCCTTCTGTGCCTTGGGATCGCCAGATATGCGCAGAACATGTCCTTCATGTAGCCCGAAAGAGACTTGTCTCCAAGGAGATTATTCTCTATCTTCTTTATCACGTTATAAGACGCTCCGCTTACGGTAAGCGTCACCGCGGTCTTTTTCCCTGACCCGTCGTCACCGCCCCTGATGTATGTGCTGATGAGCCTGTTCGCGAGAGCTTCCGCATCAGAAGACTTCATGTTCCTGACGGACGTGATGTCACCAATAATGCCGTTTAAGAGCTCCTCGCTGTCGCTCCTGTACTGCTCGAAATAATTGACGATGAGCTCTTTTAGAAAGCCGTTGAGATTTACTGACTCGTCGCTCCTTACGAACTCGAAGAATTCTGCATCGTTGATGAGTCTGGATCTTATATCTTCCGAAAGGTATATCTTGTATTTCTCTGTCACGGCCATTTCCTTTCTGCTGCAAAAGCAATAATTATATGGTGTTCTCAGGACAAAAACGGAAATGATATCAATATGCAAATCTCCGTTTTGGGGTTGCGATAACAAACAATGTTATGTTATTTCAATGCGTTTTCCTAATTATATTGGGGTTATAAATACAAGTCAATCTGCATCTTTAAGTCCCCATTGGCACGGGCTATCATTAAGGCACAGCAGGAACAAAGACACATGCAGCAATCTTACAGGCGGTAATCATGTTCGAGTCATGAAATGTTCCCGGAAGGGACAGTGTCTTGAAAGTCTTGCGAGTAAAGGTGCATACAGCAACCATATCCTCGTGGTGCCGGAGAGGAGGCAAGCTCCGCCGGCAAGATATCCCGGGCGGTACCCGGGATGCACCTTGTATCTTAAGGAGAAAAAGAAATGTTAAGAGCATTAAAGAAAGAAGCAAATAAGACATTAACAGAGAACGGTGCTTACACCTACATCAGCACCGAGTCTTTCTGCCTCGACCTCTTCGCAACTGCGGGCGCATTGAGAAATGCATCCGATGAAGAGATAGTCTCAAGATTCATAAAGGCATTTGCCGAGGATAGGGATCTTGCAATGAAGATGCTCTTCTTCGCAAGAGACATCAGAGGCGGTCTGGGTGAGAGACGTTTCTTCAAGGTCATATTGGCATACCTCGCTTCAGCTGAGCCTGAAACGGTCATAAAGAATATTGTGAACATCGCGGAGTACGGCAGATACGACGACATCCTCGTCCTCATCGGCACACCCTGTGAGAAGGCATGCATGGAGTACTTGAGCGGGCAGCTCTCTTCAGACGCAAAGGCACTTGCTGAAGGAAGAGAAGTATCCCTGCTCGCCAAGTGGCTCCCTTCCGTAAACACAAGCAATAAGAAGGCCGTAAGATCGGCAAGAAAGATTGCCAGAGCATGCGGCATGACAGAAGCCCAATACAGAAAGACCCTGTCAGCCTTAAGGGCACAGATAAAGATCTTAGAGAATAACCTGAGGGAGAAAGACTACTCTTTCAACTATGAAAAGCAGCCTTCAAAGGCACTTTTCAAGTACAGGAAAGCTTTCATCAGAAATGACGGAGAAAGATACGGAGCATTCATACAGAAGGCCGCATCAGATCCTTCCGTGATGCACACGGGCACCCTTACTCCTTATGACATCATCGCACCTGTCACAAAGAGACAGTACATATGTGATGAAGCCATCAGCACTGAGGAAAGGGCCGCCATGGACGCAACATGGAATGCCCAGGAAGACTTCACAGGCTCTGAGAATGCGCTTGTTGTCGTAGACGGCTCAGGCTCCATGTACTGCTGTGCAGACGGACGTCCTGCCGCTGTCGCGCAGTCGCTCGGCATATATTTCGCAGAGCGCAACACAGGCGCATTTAAGAACCACTTCATCACGTTCTCGACAAACCCCCAGCTGGTCGAGATCAAGGGTAAGGACATCGTCGAGAAGGTCCGTTACTGCATGAGCTTCAATGAGTGCAGCAACACTGACATCGAGAAGGTCTTCAAGCTGATCCTGAACACTGCATTAGCGCACAGGATAAAGCAGAAGGACATGCCTTCAAGGATCTACATCATCTCCGACATGGAGTTCGACTGGTGCGCGAGGGGCGCTGAGGTCACAAATTTCGAGAACGCAAAGATGATGTTTGCGGCACACGGCTACAGGCTGCCGCAGATAGTCTTCTGGAACGTTGCGAGCAGGAACCGCCAGCAACCTGTCACAAAGAATGAACAGGGCGTCGCGCTCGTATCGGGCTCTTCGCCTCAGATATTCAGGATGCTCAAGGAAGGCACACTTGAGCCCTACAGATTCATGCTGGACGTCCTCATGTCCGAAAGATATGAGAAGATAGCAGCCTAAAGCTTTAGAAGTCCCCGGTGCCTTAACAAGATGCCGGGGATTTTTTATTTCGAAAGGAAAAAGAACATGGAATACATAGAGATAAAAGGAAAGGTAAACACGGCCGTATGCTATGCGAAGGTCGTGGAAGACGAAGCGATAGAACAGATCAGAAGAATGTGCGATTACCCCATGACCGAAGGCTCCAGGATAAGGATAATGCCCGACGTCCACTCCGGTAAGGGATGCACGATCGGAACGACCATGACAATCACTGACAAGGCCGTTCCCAACGTCGTAGGTGTCGACATCGGATGTGGGATGTACACGGTATGCCTCGGCAAAGGCGACATCGACCTGATGCTCCTTGACGCGGCTGCGCACTTCATCCCTTCTGGCAGAAACGTCTGGCCCGGAAGACAGGAGAAGTTCGACTTAACGGAACTCAGATGCTACAGGGAGCTCAAGGACACGAAAAGGCTCGTAAGGTCTTTGGGAACGCTTGGCGGAGGAAACCACTTCATCGAAGTCGACGTATCTGAGGACGGCACGAAGTATCTCGTAATACACTCCGGTTCCAGAAACCTCGGGAAGCAGGTCGCAGAGCTCTACCAGAAGCTCGCCATAAACCTGAGCAGAGGCTACGGCGATTATCTCGAGAAGAAGGAAGAGATAATAAGGACCTACAAGGAGGAAGGCAGAAAGAGCGAAATACAGGCAGCGATAAAGGCTCTCCACAAGAGCGTTTTCTGCGGAGAGACGCCCATGCCCGAAGACCTGTGCTACCTCTCCGGGAAGTATCTTGAGGATTATCTCCACGACGTCGAGATCTGCCAGGCGTTCGCAAGAAGGAGCCGCGAGATAATGGCTGAGATCCTCATTGAGAAGACCGGACTTGCCGCAGGAGAAGCCTTCCACACGATCCATAACTACATCGATACGGATGAGATGATCTTAAGGAAGGGTTCCATCGCGGCGCACAAGGGCGAGAAGGTCCTCATCCCCATCAACATGAGAGACGGTTCCGTGCTGGCAGTCGGAAAGGGCAACCCCGAGTGGAACTTCTCCGCGCCCCACGGCGCCGGAAGGATAATGTCCAGAACGAAGGCGAAGTCCACCCTCTCCATGGACGAATACAAGGAAGCCATGAAGGACGTCTTCACCACTTCCGTTAACGAATCCACGCTCGACGAGGCGCCCATGGCGTACAAGTCTTTAGAGGACATAATAGATGTCATCGCGGAATCCGTTGACGTCATAGAAGTATTAAAGCCCATATATAACTTCAAGGCGGCCGAGTAATAATGCGTGTACCGGCGCGTTCTGCACTTTTTTAAGGCAACATTAAGATAAACCGAGTCTCCCCTTAAGGTTCGCGAAGTATCGTATAGGTATTCACGGACCAAAGGGGAGATTTTTATATGAGTGAGACCATACTGAAGATAAACTGACTCAGTAAGTCCTACGGGACTTACGGCTGTCGAAGACGGACAGATCGATGCGTCCAGGATCGACAGACTGCTCGAAAGAGTCGGCCTTCTCCAACATCTGCGTGATCATCTCACTCCCGGTAAAGAATCTCGATGCGGCGATCGAACTGACTCTCGGTCTGTGCTACCTGAAGTTCAGGAAAGAGGAACTTAAATAAGAATATTCCGTATGGGTTTTATCCCTTTTTCGCAGCCGGTCAGCGCCTCCCCTCTGCTGACCGGCTTATATTTCGGCAGTTCGCGGGATGCCGGCTGAAGACCGGGATAAAGAAGTTGTTTTTTGGACTGATGTGGGTTATCGTCAGACTTGAAAACACGAAAAATAAGAAGGAACGGAATCATGATAATTAAGAGAATGGACGAAACCGACAGCAGGACCGGTGATTTCATCGGCGAGGAATTCGCATTGTACGGCGAGCAGAGCGGCGTGGAACTAAACTACGAGGAGTTCTGCTTCACCGCCGAGGAAGATGGCGAGCTCATAGGCGCCATCACGGGCCGCGCATACTATAATGAAGTGCACATAGGCGATCTCATTGTCGGAAGAAACTGCAGAAGGGGCGGCGTCGGCAGCATGCTCGTAAAAGCCGTCGAAGACGCCTACAAAGGCAAAGGCTACGAGAAGATCGCGCTCACCACGTTCGGATTCCAGGCTCCCGAATTCTACAAGAAGCTCGGCTATGAGATCGAGTTCGTCAGAGAAGACAAGAACCCGAAGCTGAGCAAGTATTTCCTGATAAAGAAGATTACGTAAGTAACCGGGCGAACTGGTTTTGCTTTTTTCTTTGAAAAAATATAGAAAAAAAATCAAAAAACAGATAATTTTTGCTTTTTCGCCCCTCAGAAAAGGCAAAAAAATCAAAAGCCCGAATGATGCATACTAAGGCTTCACGTCTGAATGATGCTTACTGAATCTTCACATATGAATGGCACTTACTGAATCTTCACGTCTGAATGACGCGTCCTACAGCCTTATGTCTTTACGATGCACCTGTCGTCAATGTCCTTAACGCGCGCAAACCCCGTGCAGCTCATGATGTACCTGAGCTCGGCATTAACGTCCGACAGGAACTTCTCCATGCCTTCCGTTCCGCCCTCTTCCAGAGAAGGCAGCATGGATCTTCCGACGGCGGCGGCGTCAGCGCCAAGCGCGAGACACTTATAGACGTCAGCACCCGAAGAGATACCGCAGTCGACGATTATCTTCACGTCCCTGCCCTCAAGCGCTTTCTTTATCGAAGGAAGCACCATGAGCGGCGGAACTGCGTAAGGGAGCCTGCCGTGATGGTGGCTTACTATTATCGCCTTCGCGCCCAGGTCGGCGCATTTGACCGCTTCCTCCTCGCTCAGCACGCCCTTGATAAAGAACGGCAGCTTTGTCGATGCGATGTAGGAGCTTATCATGTCCGAAGTCTGGACGGCCATCTGCTCACCTATTACGACGTCGAGTCCGTCATTGCCGAAGATATGGTCTATGTCCATTCCGATGCCGAACGCGCCGTTATCTTCGGCGAACCTCATCTGGTCTCTCACCTTTTCGTTGTCGGCATAGGGCTTAACGATGCGTACCGTTTTCGCGCCCGTGTCAGCAATGCGCTTATACATGTCGTTTTCCATCATGCCGACGAAGTTCAGGATGTTCATGTTTTTCGCGGCGATCGAATACTCCTCAAGGCCTGTAAGCTCTCTTCCGTTAAACTGCTTCAGATGCGAAAAAGCAGGCGTCATCACCGGGCTCGAAAATGTGGTGCCGAAAAGTTCCGTGGAAGTATCCGCCACCACGGAATCAATGAGGCGCGCCTTTATGAGGATGCTGTCCATGTAGCGCGCAGTGATCTCGTTTGCGTCTGATATCCTACTGTATGCCATAGAGTACCTCCTTGAGGTAATTCATGTACTGAATGTAGTCTTCGTCGGTATTTAAGTGTTCGAGTATGACGGGCATGTCCGGATCGATCGAGTTCATCTTCTCAACGTAATAACGCAGCGGATATTCACCCTTTCCCGGAGCGCACTCTTCAAGCTGGAAAGTGTATTCCTCCTTAAGGTGGATGTCCTTGATGTGGCAGCTCCTTATCCTGTTGCCGAGGATCTCCGCGCACCTGTTAATGAAGGCTTCAGCCTCATAGTATCTCTCGAGAGAATTGGTCATGTTAATTATGTCCCTGTGTACTGCGAACCTGTCGCGGCCGACTTCCTCTATAAGCCTTGCGTAATCTTCAAGACCTGTCGGCACCATCCACGGCATCGGCTCCAAAGTGAAGTAAGTGTTCTTTACTTCCGCCCTGTCTATTATCTCCTGCACCATCTTCACGATCTCGGCCCTGGTCTCTTTTGAGAAGTTCTCTTTATAGTGACCGTCCCACCTTGGACCCATCGCACCCGCGACGTTCACGGCGCATCTCGCGCCTAACCTGTCAGCCAGCTGCAGCTGTCTTACGCAGTAATCTCTCTGCGCTTTTCTGTCATTGGGATCTGTTGACATCGCGTTTCTCCAGATGCCGACTTCGGCTATCAGGAGACCGCTTGCTTTAGCGGCACCGGCGTAGGCTTCTATCTCTTCTTCAGAACTGTCGGCCGACAGCGGAAATACCACCGCGCCGCATCCCAGTCCGGTCTGGTTTTTCGCCCATTCCTCAGGTGAATCATGTCTTAAGGGGCTAGATGTTCCTAAACGCATATCCTGTCCTCCGGCATGTGATGCAAAGTCTGATTCCTATTGTGTCCGTATGATTCGGATTATAGCAAATGCGGAAGACGTGGGATGTGAGATAGCGTGACTATATTGCAGATATAAGGAGAATGTGCAGATGTTGTTTTCGGGATGCGATGAGATCTTGGAAGGCGACATGTTTTCGGGCGGGAAATATTTCGGGCAAGGCGGGGCGGACTAAGCGGTCGGTGACTCACTATTAAAAAACAAGCCATTTCAAGGGTATTTTTAATAGTTGACGATGAAAAATATTAAAAAACAGCAGATATCGCGGACATTTTTAATAGTGACGGAAGAGCTGATCCCCAGCACAAGAAAAGATATATGGATAAAAGCCTTTTTTCTCTTCGACCCAGCCTTCAGAATCGGCCATCGCCGTTGCAGGCATAAAAGACAACATCATGCCCGCTGTAAGTGCACATGCCAATAACTTTTTTATTTTCATCTTATCCGCCTCCCCATAAAAATTTCGGCAGAAAACTGTACCTGCTCAGATAAAACACACGCACAAAAAGGACCGCTTCACGCTCAGTGAAACGGTCCTCCTGATCATCAGTTGTTATCAATAAAATGATCTGTTACCAGATAACCATGTAACTCGGCTTGCCGGGATTAATGCACTTTCCGTCATCGTCGAAATAATATCCATAACCCTTGACGAGGTACTGCTTTTTGAAGCAGGGCCGCAAACAACTGGCTCTTTTTACTTAACAATTGAAGCAACTGAAGTTTTATTCGGCAACTATGCGGCAGTGCCGAATCATTTGCCGTATTTTTCGAGCATTAGCTTGGAAAAATCTTGCAAAAATACGGCATAGCCGAATCTTTGCCGAATTTTTATTTACCGTATTGTTCCTGCAAAAACAAAGTTCGTGCCGGAACCTTACCGAATCGGAAAACCGAATGCTGACAAAACAGAGGGCCGCCTCACATATTCAGTGAGACAGCCCCCTATGCATTTCAGTTGTGATCAGCGAAATGTATCAGTTCCAGACTTTTGCTGCCACGGGCTTATCAGGATTAAGACACTTGCCGTCAGAGGAGAATTTATATCCGCGGCCCTTGATGATGAATGATTTCCAATCATAATGCACCATGGCACCTCCATTATCGAAGTAATACCAGGAACCCCTGTAGTTGAGCCATCTGTTTCGATAGAGGTTTCCGCTGGAATCGGCATAATACCAGGTGTCGCCATCGTCGTACCAGCCGGTGACCATCTCGCCGTTATCCTTAAAAATGTATTTGGTTCCGTCCAAGATCCAACAACCGGTTGCTGCCAGACCATCCCAACCAAAGTAATACCACTTGCCGTCAATCTTCTGCCAATCCGTATATGTCTTGCCGTCAGAACCTATATAAGCTCTGCCTTCATCGAGTTCCAGCCATCCCTTCGTGTTTCCGGCAACATCCTTTGCCTTGCCGTCCTTGTCAAAAGAATAGAGCTTTCCGTCGATAACAGAAACTACACTGCATTTCATGCACGCGTCATAATCGAAATAGTATTTCGAGCCGCCATAATTGAGCCACTGACCTTTGTAGAGATTTCCGTTCTTGTCTCCGTATATCCAGACCTTATAGCCGTACCACTGGATCCAGACTTCCTGCCAGCCCGTTGCTTTCCTGCCGGAATCCGGATTCTTACAGACGCCGCTCGAAGCAAAATCGTAGAGCTTGTCTTTGATCAGATAATTGGACTTATCCGCTACCATTCTTCCGTAATAGTCAAAATAGTACCATTTGCCGTTGATCTTGTACCATTCATCGCAACAGCACTGACCGCCGGACTTGATGTAATACCAGTATTCGTCATCCTCATACTCGAACTTGTACTTATACCATCCCGTCTTCGAAGTCAGAACGCCGTTTCTTTCGAGCATCCAGAAGCCTGTATCTTTTTCATCCCAGGTATACGCAGGACCAGTGCTCATTTCGCAGTTATAATCCTGGAACAGATACCAATTTCCGTTTATCTGCTTCCAGCCTGAGACCGCTTTGCCGTCAGAACCAAAGTAAAACCATCTGTTTTCAGAATTCTGACCCCAGCAGTTGTATCTCATCTTCCCGTTGTCGCCGAAATAATACCTTGCCCCGCCTATATAACGTACGCCATAAGCCATGACTCCGTAATCTTCCGCGTAGTCGGTATCCGTTTCATCAAAGTAGTACCAGCTGCCGCTCATCTTTTTCCAGCCGGAATATGCCGCACCGTCGGAACCTACAAAACGCCATCTCGGTTCGGAGTAGACCGGATTTCCGTTGTCATCGTAATAGTCGACCCACTTCCTGCCTTCGATCCACTTGTTCTTTTCCATGTGTCCGCGCTTGTCGAAGTGATACATCTTGCCATCGATGAAATACCACCCGTCTTTGGCCATGACGCCGTCATCAAGGAAATAGTACCAGCTGCCGTCTATTTCCTTCCACGTGTCCTTCAGATACTCGGTATCCGAAACGTAATAATACCAACGCTCATCGTCTTCGACCCAGCCTTTGTTCGCAGCCATCGCCGTTGCAGGGATGAACGACAGCATCATGCCTGCAGTTAAAGCTCCGGCCAATATCTTTTTTAAACTCATTTGCCCGACCTCCTGAATAAAGTAAAGATAGTTTAATCTTAACAGGAAACCGGAGAGCAGTTTTTACAATAAATGCGCGCAAATATATGCAATTTTCAATATTGCGGACGGCAAAAGCCCGTAAACTCAACGGTTCCGCGCCGCATAAGAAAAGGAGGCTGCTCCCGTTTTTGAGCACAGCCTCCTTCGATTGTTCAAATATTAGCCGATCAGTTCAGTTATCAGATGACCACAGCATACAGTTTGCTCTGATCAACGCTCTTTCCGTCGGCATCGAGATCATATCAGATGACCACTACATGCGGTTTGTTCGGGTTAAGGCACTTACCGTCGGCATCGAAATCATAACCGCAGCCCTTAACGAGATATGTGCAGTCCCTGATCATCTCGCCCCATGCGGCAAAGTAATACCAGGAGCCACTATAGCTGAGCCATCTGTCACTATACCTTTTTCCGCTCTTATCCATGTAATACCAGATGTCGCGGCTCTTATACCAGCCGGTGGCCATCTCACCGTCATCTTTGAACGTATATGTACCGTCTTCCATTGTCCAGCCGTCTGTATATGCCCTGCCGTCAAATTCACTGAAGTAATACCACTTGCCCGAGATCTGCTTCCATCCGGTGCAGGCCTTGCCGTCCGAGCCTATGTAGCATCTGCCAGATTCAGTCTCGATCCACCCGGTCTTGCTTCCTGCCAGATCGGTCGCTTTGCCGTCTTCGGCAAATGAATACGGTTTCCCGTCGATAAGGATCTGGGGAATATCACTGTACATGGTGCCGTCATCATAGAAATAGTAATCTTTTCCGCCGTAACTGAGCCACTTCTCCTTATAGACGTTTCCGTCCTTGTCCCCGTATGCCCAGTCGTATTCTTCGTCCCATTCGTCCCAGACTGCGGTCCAGCCGGTAACCTTCCTGCCGGAATCGGGGTTCTTGCAGGCGCCACTCGAAGCAAAGTCATATGCCTTGTCATTGATCAGGACGCCCGTCTTATCGGCCACCATTCTTCCGAACATGTCGAAATAGTACCATTTGCCGTTGCTCTTTACCCAGTCGCTTGATACGCACTTACCGCCGGCCTTGACGTAATACCAGCATTGGGTGCTGTCATCCTGATCCCTGGCATCTCTGCTCTGTACCCAGCCGGTCTTTGACGTCAGGGCTCCGTTGTCATCGAGCATCCAGCATTCAAAGTTGTAATCGTCAATCCAGTCAATGGTGGCTCCGGAGGACATGCCGTAAATACTGTCAAATTGTTCATTAAACAGGTACCACTTGCTGCCTATCTTTTTCCAACCGCCTGTTACCTTGCCGTCAGAACCCGGAAAATACCATACTCCGTCCTCCTCAAACCAGGCGCCTGACACCATCTTTCCGTTGTTACTGAAGCAATAAAGATCTCTGTCTATCCATTTCGTGCCCGTGGCCATCAGTCCGTGATTGGAACTGTAACCTGTGTCGTCTTCCTCGAAATAATACCAGCTGCCGTTTATCTTCTTCCAGCCGGCATAAGCCGCACCGTTGGAACCCACATAGCGCCACTGTGATCCGCCTTCGTAGATCGGGTTCAGGTCATCATCGTAGCCTGCGATCTCCCTGCCGCAGTCGACCCACTTGTTCTTCTCCATGTGGCCGCGCTTGTCAAAGTGATACAGCCTGCCTTCTATGAATACCCACATGGACCTGGCCATGACGCCGCTTTCCAGGAAGTAATACCAGCTGCCGTCTATCTCCTGCCATGTCTCCTTGAGATATTCGGTATCGGATGTGTAGTAGTACCACCCGTAATCGTCTTCGACCCATCCCTTAGTATCAGCCATCGCCGTTGCCGGTATTAATGACAGCATCATTCCCGCTGTAAGTGCGCCGGCAAGGAGCTTTCTCATTACCATTATCCAGTCCTCCTAAAAAATAGTTGAGTTTATTTTATCAAGAAATATTAAAACAGTGTTTACAAGAAAAGAGGGCGGCATATATACAAGTTCCAATAAAAACTTCGCGTTCTATATGGGACAGGCCAATCGCAACCTGCCATGTTTGTTTTACAGATCAGCCTTAAGCCGTCAAGCCTGCCTGCGGCACATTCTGACGAATGCTGCGGGTTTGACTGCATCGTCTGACCTGTGTCGGGTGGCTAGGCAGGTTGCGATTTCTGACGATTGTTTAAAGACCGGCACCGCCAAAATGCAAAAATGAAACAGTTTGGCGGCAGATCAGTGAAGAACATAAAAAAGGCCGGCCCGCACAATGAAGCGAACCGGCCATGCCGTTTAACCGTTAGATTAACCTTACCTGCAGAGTAATATTACTCTTTCCGGGGTATCGGGATTTAAGCACTTGCCGTCATCACCGAACTGATAGCGCATGCCGCGGACAACGCATTCTCCGGTGACCATATTGCCATAGAGGTTGACGTAATACCAGGAACCGTTTGTCTTTATCCACTTGTCTTTGACGACTCTTCCGTTCGAATCGGAATAATGCCAGTCGTTGTTACAGAAGCTCCATCCGGTCTGAAGGGCACAGTCCTTATCAAAGATATAGTCACCGTCATTTTTGCAGAAATACGTATCGCACATGGCAAGGCAGTCGTATTCATCAAAGTAGTACCACTTGCCGTTCATCTTCTGCCAGCCCGAGTATAGCTTGCCGTCAGATCCTACATAGACGTAAGTGTCATCGACAGGTACCCAGCCCTTCTTGTTTCCGGTCAGGTCGGTTGATTTTCCGGAAGCGTCAAATGAATAGACCTTGTCACCAAGCGTGTAAGTGGCAAAATTGCTGACCATGACGCCATCCACATCGAAATAATACTTTGCGCTGCCGGAAGTAAGCCACTGATCCCTGTAAAGCTTGCCGTCCGAGCCGCCGTATACCCATGCTTCCCCGTCGAGCCAATAGATCCATGTCTTTAACCAGCCCTTGACCGTTCTGCCTGAATCAGGATTCCTGCAGACGCCGTTGGAATCGAAGTCATAAGCCTTGTCGTTGATGATGAAGTTCTTCTTATTGGCTACCATGCGGCCTTCTTCTTCGAAGTAGTACCACTTGCCGCCTTCCTTGTACCATTCGTTCCGGCGGCACTTTCCGCCGCCCTTGATGTAGTACCAGGATTCAGTCTTGCTGTCATAGTACCATCCGGTCTTGGATGTCAGCGCGCCGTTGCTGTCAAAGATCCAGACATCCCAGGCTGACCAGTCATCGGGGCTGTACCAGTCAAGCGTGGCGCCCGTGGACATGGAATAGCTCGGATAACTATAAGGATTAAAGTAATACCACTTTCCGTTTATCTTCTGCCATCCATCAACGATCTTTCCGTCCGAGCCGAAATAATAATAGTTGCCGGCATCGTCCTCAAACCATGTGTTGGTGCGCATCTTGCCGTCAAACCCAAAATAATAGTATGTGTCGCCTATTTCGCGCATTCCGGCATACATTGCGCAATACTGGCCATATTCATTATCGTTATTATCATTGCCGAAGAAATACCAGCTGCCGTTCATCTTCTTCCAGCCTGTGTATGCCACACCGTTCGAACCTACATAGCCCCAGCCGGGTTTTGTTTCGTCTTCCAGCCAGTAACCGTCAGAATTGTATCCGAGGTGAAGCTTTCCGCGCTTGATCCACTTGTTCTTTTCCATGTGACCCTTGGTGTCGAAATGGTAAGCTTTGCCGTCGATCATCGCCCAGCAGTTTACGATGATACTGCCGTCATCCGTGAAGTAATACCAGTACCCGTCAATCTCTTTCCAGGTATTCTTGTAATACTCTGTTTCAGATGTATAGTAGCGCCAGTATTCACCTTCGCCCTCCCATCCTGTTTCAGCAGCCATCGCCGTTGCAGCCGGGATGAATGAGAGCATCATGCCCGCAGTCAGGGCGGAAGCCATAATCTTCTTAAATCTCATAAAAGTCCTCCTCAGTCTTGCCAAAGAATAATAACGTTATCCGGATTGTCGGGATTCAGGCACTTGCCGTTGGAATCGAAATTATAAACATAACCGTCAACGACATAATGCTCGTAATCTGCAGCTGAGTACCAGGGTGACACGTAATACCAGGAACTGCCGGACTTGATCCACTTGTCGGCTACAAGATTTCCATCCTTGCCGGCGTAGAACCACTGATCTTCATACTGATACCAGCCTGTGACCATTTCGCACTTCTCATTGAAGATATAGGCTGTATCTCCCTCCCAATAGTAGAACCCGTTGCGTGCTGCGGCGCCGTTATATTCATCGAACAGATACCACTTGCCATTGATCTGCTTCCAGCCCTCGACCAGCTTTCCGTCTGATTCGATATAAACATCATAGCCGTTTATCTTGCTCCAGCCGGTCTTGTTGCCGGTGATATCTTTTGACTTTCCGTCCTTATCGAATGAATAGAGCCTGCCGTTGACACGGTATTCATCCTCACCTGCGACCATGAATCCGCTGTAATCGAAATAATACTTGGATCCGCCGTAAGTGAGCCACTGATCCTCATAGAGCTTTCCGTTCTTATCAGCGTAGACCCAGCCTTTCTCCTCGTACCAGTCGTTATATGACTCGAGCCAGCCTTTTACCGTTCTGCCGGAATCGGGATTCGTGCAGACGCCGTTCGAATCAAAGTCATAAGCCTTGCCGTTGATGACAACGTTCTTCTGCCCTTTCATCATCTTGCCCAGAACGCCGAAATAGTACCATTTGCCGTTGCTCTTGACCCATTCGCTCCTGCAGCATTCACCGCCGCCCTTGACGTAGTACCATTCACCGTAATCGTAGAACCATCCGGTCCTGGTCGTAAGTGTTCCGTCGTTCTCAAAAGCCCATACCGACCACTCCTCGCTGTCGTAGTCTGCCTTGACACCCGTGCTCATCGTACTTCCGTAGTAGCCGAAAGGATCGAAGTAATACCACTTGTTGTTTATCTTTTTCCAGCCTTCGACAGCCTTTCCATTGGAGTCGAAATAGAACCAGTGTCCGGTATCATCCTTATACCAGAAGTTGCTCCTCATCTTGCCGTTTTCGCCGAAATAATAACAACCGTCTTTCAACCAGCGCATTCCGGCATACATGACACCGTATTCCATATAGTAGCCTTCATCGTTGCTGTCTCCGAAGAAATACCAGCTGCCGTTTATCTTCTGCCATCCGCTGTAAGCAACGCCGTTGGAACCGACGTAACCCCAGCCGGGCTTGGTCTCATCCTCTAACCATTTTCCGTTGGCATCATAGCCGAGGCCCAGATATCCGCGCTCGACCCACTTGTTCTTTTCCATGTGGCCCTTCGCGTCGAAATGATAGACCTTACCGTCGATCATGGCCCAGGTATTGGTGAGGGTGTATCCGTCATCATAGAAGTAATACCAGTATCCGCCGATCTCCTTCCAGGCATTCTTTACATATTCCGTACCGGAAGTATAGTAACGCCAGCCGTAATCCTCTTCCTTCCACCCCGTCGAATCCGCCATGGCCGTTGCCGGTATGAATGACAGCATCATTCCCGCGGTCAGTGCGGAAGCCAGAATTTTCTTAATTCCCATTATTCTATCCTCCTTATAATTAAGTAATATTCATTTTATCAAAAAAATTATAGGGAATGTTTACAAGAAAAGGGGCATGCAGATATACAACTTTCCCTAAAACAATGGGGTTTGACGGGTATTGGGCGGGTAATGCTGTGCGGGGATCCGGGCCGGCGAAGAGGTGGGCAAAGGGCGTGAATGATAAAGAATGATAAAAGATGATAAAAATGATAAAGAATGATAAAAATGAGAATACGTTCTTTGACGAATAACGGCTGTTCCGTAAACTATCCGATGTCTGCGCAGGGTCAATACCCGGCCAGGAAATGACGGCCACAGCCGGATTTGACTCCACAGTCGGCAAATTATCCCAAACTGTAAATTATTGCCTCTGATGGATAATTTTCAGAGGCAGAATTATCCCAATAGTTCAAAAATGCTTTACTTGGGATAATTATCGGCTCAGATTTTATCCCAAACAGCAAGAAAACCTCTTCTTGGGATATTTTCGCGCTCTATTTTTATCCCAAACAGCAAGAAAACCTCTTCTTGGGATATTTTCGCGCTCTATTTTTATCCCAAAGTCGCAAAAATCCTTCCGTTGGGATATTTCGAGCATTGTTGTATCCCCAAGCCTCATATATATTTCGAAACTGGATACTTTCAGCACGGTGTATCGTTTTATGGAAAAAGTCCTCGAAAACGATATCTTCGGAAAGACAAAGATATCGTTATTGAGAAAAAATCTTCGATAACGATATCGGAGGGTGAGCAACGATATCTTTTTCGGTGAAAAATCTTCAATAACGATATCAGAGGGTGATCCACGATATCGTTTTCGGGGAAAAATCTTCGATAACGATATCGGAGGGTGAGCAACGATATCGTTTTATGGAAAAACTCCTCGAAAACGATACCTGCCATCTCCGCCAATCCAAAAGTAAGGGCTGCCTCAAGATGTTATCAACATTTCGAGACAGCCCGCTTAGTATTTAACTATGTATCTGACAAGTTACTATCTTATATCTGAGTATGGATTGCGGCAGGCGCCGTCAGGACCGAAGTCATAGTAAATGCCGTCGATCTTGCATAATCCGGTCTTCATTACGCCGGCCGAGTCGAAATAGTACCACTTACCTTCGATAAACTTCCATGTCTCCTTCAGGAGGCTACCGTCGTTTCCGGCATAGTAATACCTGTTGTTATATTTGACCCATCCGTATGAGAGAACACCTTTATCGGTGAAATAGTAGCTGCTGCCATCGAAGGTCTGGAAACCGGTATACATATAGGGTGATTTAGCCGAGCCGAAGTAATACCACTTCCCGCCGATCCTGTTCCAGCCTGTGACCACTTCACCGCTCTTGTCCGCATATATCCAGCGCTCCGCAAAACCGATGTACAGACTGATCCATTTGCCGGTAACCATTTCGCCGGTATCGGGATCAAAATAATAATTCTTGCCATCGACCTCAGTAAGTCCGTGTGGTGTATAGGGAAGGCTTGAGGGATCCTCATAGAAGTAATACCATATGCCGCCGATCTTATGCCAGCCTCGTATGGCTGCTCCCGTGGCATGATCGAAATAAAACCACCCTTCATTGTAACGGAACCAGCCCGTCCTCATGACACCGTTTTCGTCAAAGCCATAGATCTTGCCGTCGAGATAAACCCTGTTATTGGTCTTCATATACGGTCCGTAAAAATCATCTTCAGCGAAGTAATACCACTTCCCATCGAGCTCTTGAAAGCCTTTTACCGCGGTACCGGAAACCGGATCAAAGTAATACCAGCGGTCATTGTATTTTACCCAGCCTGTCCGCATGGCACCGTCGTTGCCAAAGTAGTAGTATGTGCCGTTAAAGTTGTTAAAGCCGGTCATGAGAACACCGACACTGTTGAAGTAGTACCACTTGCCGTCCATCTTCTTCCAGTCTGTGTAAAGCTTTCCGTTTTTTCCGGCATAATGCCACGATCCGCTATAAAGGATCCACTGGTCTGCCAGCATTGCGCCGTCCGTTCCCGTTATGTAATACACGTCATTTTTGTAATCATGGATCGAGCCGGTCTGCATCCTGCCGGACTGACTGAAGTAATACCACTTGCCGCCGATCTCCTGCCAGCTTACCGCTTTTTCGCCATCGATGTAGTAATACCAGTAACCGTCTTCTTTGGACCAGCCGTCCTTGGCATATGAAGCCTCATCGGCAACGGTCTCCTCAACCTCATAAATAACGGCAACCGTCTCATCTGACGATCCGTCTTCCGTCTGAACTTCGTCAGCCATGGCGATACAGCCGATCGAAGCCACAGCAACAGCAGCGGCAGCTGCACTAATAAAATATTTCGCATTTATCCGGGTCTTCATTGGACACCTCCTGTCTTTATCCGAACGATTAAGATTGTACTGTATGGATAACGAAAAAGAAAATTCTCCGTGAGTGCAACATTCTTATATTACTTACTGTATATATGGTATAGGAGGTGGGGATAACCATGAAAAGATATATGAAAACGTCACTGACACTTTTACTCACGGCACTTCTTCTGGCCGGTGTCGCAGCCTGCGGGAAAACAGGCGGCGGTAACACCGCTCCGACTACTGAGGTGATCAAGGAAAACTCTGAGGCCACGGAGCTTGAGGATGATTCGGATGCCACGGGCGTTGGGAATAACACGGACATTGCTGCCGGAATGTTTAAGGCAACCGAGCTTGTCCTGGTCGGGGAACACACATACTATCCGGCTGATCTTTTCGATCAGAAAGACCGTGACCGTGATTACAAGGATCACATGATCGAACAGCTCACGGAAGCCGACAAGGATATCCACGATGACATCTATGTGTACGGGATAGGCGAATCCGAAGTGAGGGGCGAATTCCGTTTCTTCGGCAAGATGATGAAGGACGGCGTAATCTTCGATACGGCCGACATGACCTGCTGGTATGACGAGGGAGCCGGCAGCCACTGGGAAATCAACTCCAGGTTCAGACGCACGGACTTCAGCAAGATCGGTCTGATAGATGCCGAAAAAGTTTTCAACATAGTATATGAGAATGCGTCCAAGTCCGAGAAGGCATTAAAAGTTGGAAAAGGAAAGATCAGCGGCACATACGATATCGTGGCAGATGCCGACGGCAGGGTTCTTTACAGATTCACGGTCAACAAATACAGCACGGTCGATGTCGACGCAAAGACCGGTGAGATCGTTTCCGAGCATTACTGGGACGGCATTTTTACATAAGAGTCGTTGTTGAAGCGTCTGCCTTCGGGTGACAACGGTCCGAAAAAGTGAAAGGTATCGTAAATGGAGATTTTTCTCCAAAAACGATACCTTTTTTTCTCAGCAAATATCGTAATCGGGGGTTTTCTTCCAAAAACGATACTTTCACCTTTCAGAAGATATCGTTATTGGAAAGTTTTCTCTGAAAACGATACCTTTGCTTTTCAAAAAGTATCGTTATTGAAGAGTTTTCCCGAAAAACGATATCTTTACTTCTTAACAAGCTTCAGAACCAATCAGAAAACCAGTCGTAAACATCCTTAACAACTTCGGCTATGCCGTTGACGGAATGTCTAAAGTCCAGGCCGCCGCTGACGGTATCCATTTCATCAAGGTTCAGTTCCATAAGTGCCATATCCTTATCATTGATCGAATCGTGAGTCATCATTTCTGTTTCCTCCGTGGGTAATTCCATTTGATGACATCATTATCACAACGGCGAAAAGGACAAACAATCAGTAATAAGGTGCGGCTATGACGCATAAGCAACAGATCGGCAAAGAAGTGTTTCCGAAGTATTTTGATGCACTCCCGGTTCCCATTGATCATTAATTATGCGGTAAAATCTTTATAACCATTCGATAACCGGGTAAGCATATACCCATGGCAAAAACGAATCTTTCAACAGGACATACAAAGGACACATGCGCGGTATAACATTTCCCCAGGGAGGAAATAAGCAGATGGCCAGGATCTTGATCGTAGAGGACTCGGAAGAGCTTTTGACGCTTGTTGCCGACTTTTTCAGGAGCAAGGGTTCTTTTGAGGTCGACGCCGCGGCTGACGGCAACAGTGCGATCGCCCTTATCGGCAGCAAAGACTACGACATCGCGGTCCTGGATATCATGCTTCCCGGTGCGAACGGATTTGAAGTCTGCAAGGCTCTGAGAGGAAAGAGCAGGTGTCCCATCGTGTTCGTGACGGCGTTGGGCAATGAGAGCAATATCCTGAAGGGATATGAGACGGGCGCCGACGATTACATGGTCAAGCCCTTTTCGCTCAAGGTGCTGTATGCCAAGTGCCTCGCGCTCCTTAACAGGACTGACGCGGATCTTCAGAATGAACCGGTGCTCGAATGCGGTGACATCAGGCTCTATCCTTTGCACATGGAAGTTGAGGTTAGCGGACAAAAAGTCACGCTCGCTCCCAAAGAATATTTCCTCCTCAAGGTTCTCATGGAGAACAGAGGGATCGTACTCGGAAGAGACAGGCTCCTGGATCAGGTATGGGGAATGGGTTTCGACGGCTCGGACAGGGTCGTGGACACCCACATCAAGAAGCTGAGAAAGAGCCTCGGTGATTCCGGAAAAGCGATCAGGACTGTGATCGGCGGAGGTTACAAGATCTGCTGATCAGCGGGAAAAGGAGCGGACGTATGAAGAATAAGCAGTCCATCACCAAGCCGAAGTTTTTGAAGATATTCGGTATCAGGTTACTTGTATGTCTGGGAGCATTTGCGCTCCTTGCATTGATATCGTTAAAGCTGCTCGACAGCTACACCCAGAATAAGAGATGGGACATTCTGAACGAACAGAGGAACCACATTGAAGAAACGGTCGTAAAATATTGCGCTGCTGATCCCGGAAAAATGGATTACGACCGGTATATGTATGCAGTTCTTCTCAATTTCCACGCGTATGCGGCCTGCGATGACAACTATGCGGAATTATGCATCGGTGACATGAAGATAGCAACAGACAGGGATACTGCGATCGTCATCATTCCGGACGAAGGTACGAACAGATCTTTCGTCTTATCAATTGAGGACATATCTTATCTGGATCCGGTAAATGAATATATGGACGGCAAGATCAGTTATAAGAAATTTTCAGACCGCTGGATCAGGAACAATTACGATCCCCTTTTTGCCGCAACTCCGGGAATGGCTGAATACGTCGGCGATGAATATTCTTATGAAGTCCAGACCATATATATCAATTATGAAGAAAACACATTCATACCCGGCATCGTAAGGGTCAGAAACGATGAAGGCGAAAACTATAAAGTTGACTGCACTCCGATGGACACAAAGGGATATGAATTTTTCGAACTGGACGGCATTTACGAAGATTACAGAACTCTGCAGATCTTTTACAGGTCGGATCGGAATCTTACGCTGGACAACTCGGACCTCCTTATATTCAGCTTCCCGGATATGACTTATACCTGTTTCACGCAGGAAGAATATGAACTCATGGTCGAGCCTGAGATCGCGGAACATAATTACCCCTGGACGATCACGTACACGTATCCCGTGGAAAAGTCCGTTTTCGAGCTCGCGCCCATATCTTCGGCCCTGATAATCTACGTTAGTCTGTTCCTTGCCCTGGCCATCTCGCTCATACTCGCTTTCGTTAAGTATCAGAGGGAAAAAACCGTGTGGAACATCTTCCTCTACAGGACCAAGACGACCGAAGCCATGGCGCATGACCTCAAGACTCCCCTGGCGGCGATCCGCGCCTATGCCGAGAACATCGAAGCTTCGGCAGATGACCCTGCAAAGATCCGTGAATACTCGAAAAACATAACGGACAAGGTTGAGTCGATGGATCAAATGATCACGGACATCCTCTCCCTCTCGAAAAGCGAATCGCGCAAGACAGTTGTAACCGCGGAACCTGTTAGTGTGCAGGCTCTTATTAAAGAAAGCCTCACCGCTTTCCCTGACATGAAGACGGAGATAACCGGTGATGACGTAACGCTCAAGACAGACAGGAAGCTGTTTAAGCAGGCAATAGACAACCTCCTCTCGAACTGCGACAGATACGGCGATAAGAACGTCACTGTCATTATCGGGATATCGCCCGAAGCGCTCACGATAACAAACAGCACTAACATGAACTATGCCGATGTGGAATCCCTGAAGCAGCCATTCGTCAAAGGCGATAACACCAGGGGCAGCAAAGGGTCCGGCCTTGGGCTGTCTATTGCCGACAACAACCTGAGCATCTTAGATTACAGGCTCGGACTGACGTCCGAAAAAAGGACGTTTACTGCCACGGTGAAGTTTAAGGCTTAACAGGCTAAGTCCGTCTCCACCTTCGGCAAAAACAACAATGCAATGTAGGTTTTGCCGAAGGTTATTCCAGAAAATATAAACCTTCCTGATGCTATTTGCGTGTCGGTTTTATAGGGACTTTTGTCGTTTATCTGTAAGATTACCTGTCGGTTCACGTAATATTGTGTCGGTATTGTCGGTTTTTGTACGGAAACAATAGTGTTTTCATGTCGGATCCTTGTCGTACTTTGTCGCCCGGAAAAGCTAAAAAATGGTAATCCTTTGGATCTCAGACCGCAAGCAGCCATCATGGGTTTACAGATCAGCCTTGAGGCCGTCAAGCCTGGCACCGCCACATTCTAGAGAATGCTCCGGGCTTGACTGCCTTCGTCTGATCTGTTTTTGGTCTGTAGGCTGCTTGAGGACAGAAAGCGGTCTTTTAAGGCTTGACTTCTTCGATACCGTCAGTAAGCGTGATCCAGACAACGGGACGGACACAGATTCCCTCGGAAAAGACTAAGCAGCCGTCAACACCGTCGGCATTTTTAACGGTATCAATGTTGCCGAAGCAGTCGACTTCTGCAGCTCTGTTGGCAGATGAAGCCGGCGTACGAAGCCACCACCAGCCTGACTTCATGCCGTTTTCAAGCTTATTGTCTTCATTTACCGATGCGCCGCGGGAAATGGCATAATCAGTAAGAGCGGCCATGCGGTCTTCAGTGCCCGTGAAATACAGCTGGGCTTCCTCGAGACTCAGACAGAACACCTTATCTTCGGTATCGTTGCCGCCAGGCGTGCCATATAACGGATTGTCATCGTTCTTGATCGTTACGGTCTGTATCAGGCTCTTCTCGCTGTCAGAGAAAGCAGCATCGTAGAACTTCTCGTTCAACCATTTCCTGATGGAGCTCTTCTCCCAGGTGACGTCAGCCATGTCGTAGTAGTACATGGTCGCATCGAGCAGATATTCGGACATTATCAGAGCTTTGCCGTCTCGGATCTCGAGCACGCGCCACTCGATGGGTTCGGTCTCATACGTATCCGTTCCTGACATGGCACTTTGCGGATAGGTACCGAACAGTATGTGGTCGCCCTCCGAGATACCGTCATCTTCCTCTGAAGTCTCAGACTCTGTCTCGGATTCTGAAGATGCCGTTGTATCTTCCGGACCTTTTTTCTGGCAGGATGCCACGATCACACAGCAAAGAAGGACTGCCAGTAAACCAACGATCTCTTTTTCCATAATGATTTCCCCCTTAAGATATTAACTCATAATTGAAGATCAGATACTTCTGTAAAACACATAGATGCATGTCAGCAATGTTCCATTGAGATAAAGTAGATATGCCCGTATTTCTCCGACATGATTATGCTGTTGTTTGTCCGTGCCGTAAAACCGCCGCCTGTATGACCGTAGCCGATGGTATTGTCGGGCATCAGGCCGCAGCAGTATCCTTTGTCGTTTTTAAGAAGGATCTCCATGGATTCCTCCTTCAGGAGCTTGCCGTTGAACAGTGCCCTGTCGAAAGCCAGGAAGTCGGTAAGGCAGGTGCAGATACCGCCGTCTCCCCTCTCGCTGTTCGGGGACATAGAATAGCCGTGTTCATCGACGGCTCCGAATTCCAGCTGTTCCTTAAAGTCCACGGGCACATATGTATACTTGTCGACTCTCATGGAATATGAATTCTTCATGCCGCAGGGCTTGAAGATGTACTTCTCGAGATAATCGCAGTACTTCATGCCTGACACTTTCTCGATTATGAAGGCGAGGAGTTTGTAGTTGGTGTTGCTGTATGTCATCAGGGTGCCCGGAGCATAAAGCAAAGGCGCGGCATACATCGTCTTCAGGAATTCCTCATCGGAAATGTTGTCGTGATAGAGGTCGCGCATGCGGTCGTTCAACGTTTCGCCCTCAAGGCCCCAGAACAGTTCGGGTTCATTGAGATAATCCGGGATGCCGGAATTCATATGAAGGAGATTGTATATCGTTATGTCTTTGCCTGTCTCATATTCGGGAAAGTATTTGCCGAGCGTGTCGTTGATGTCGAGCTTTCCCTTTTCCTGCAGCTGGAGGATGCATACGGCAGTATAAAGCTTGCTGCATGAAGCTATATCGAAAACAGTATCCTGGGACACGAGGGTCTGTCCGTCCTTCTCTGCGGCGTCCTCCGCATACAGATAGATGACATCCTTATCGGTGGCGACAACAAGACTGCCCTTGCATTTCTTTTTGCCGTAAGCGGCAAGAAGGTCTGCATATTCCTCTTCGGGATTGGTCCATCTGCGTTCGTCTGCCGTAAGCTGTATCTTCTTAAGAGAATATTCTGATTCCTCTTCCTTTGCGCATCCGGCAAAAGAAAGCACCATCGATACGATAAGAACTGCAGAAGTAATCTTGTTGACGTATCCTCGTCCATGCACTTTCATGTTGATCCCACCCTTCCCTGTTATTATCAAGTCAGGCCCTTTTTCAGGCTTCCTGAAATGAATATAGCAAAGCAAGTTGGAGTCTTCTTGAATACTTTATGTGTTTTTCGTGGAGAGCGGGAGAATTATCGAAGCGACTACATCCTGACCGTCATTTTCGAGGGCGACCGTACCGTTCTGGCGCTCTATTATCAGCTTGCCGAGATAGAGTCCCAGACCTGAACCGCCGTTCCTTCTGCTCCTTGAGTTATCCGTCCTGTAGAAAGCTTCGAAAAGATGCGGCAGATCCTTCTCGTCAATGTGCGAATCAGTATTGCGGATCTTCGTTACTATCTTTCCGTTTTCAGTTCCTGAAGTTACTGTCACTTTCGAACCTTCTGAGGAGTAAAACACGGCATTTGAAAGGAAGGAACCGACCGCCATCGAAGTGAGGTCCTTATTGCCTTCAAAGAAAAGCCCGTCGTCTATCGCCGTCTCGAGAGCGATACCTCTTACGTCCAGGAGATCGCTTATCTCTTCGATCCGTTTCTTTAATATCAGGCCGAAGTCTTCAGTCTGGAGCGCGATCTCGTTTCCCGACTGCATCCTGGATGCCGTGAGGATCTCATTGATGAGCGATTCCATGCGCTTCAGGTTCGACAACGTCTTCGGAAGATACGTCTCAAGATCATTATAAGGCTCTATTCCGTCCATCATGCCGCGGACCTGTCCCTGGGCGATGGTGATCGGGGTCTTCAGCTCATGCGAGGCAGCGGCAAAGAACACATCCTTCTGCTTCTCGAGTTCACTGGTGCGCTCCATCTCCCTTTCGAGCTCTTCTGTCCTGTTGTTAAGCTTGGTTATCGTCTCATCCAGATTTGAAGAGAGCATGTCGAGATCCCTGCTTAGGTCGCCGATCTCGTCACGTCTTTTAAGCCTGCTCTTCGCGGTGAAATCCATCTTCGCGATCTTTCCCGAGACGGCGGAGAGCTTTTGGACGGGTCTCGCAAAAAGAAGAGTATAGATAAACGAACACAGGAGCGAGACGAGCACGATCGCCGCGACGATCAGAGGCAGTGTCTTTTGCAGCGCCTGCCAGAGAACGTTCTCGCCTCTTTGCGACCACAGGCAGACGACGGTATATTCGTTCTTTATCTCCTGCGCGAAATAAACGTGTTCGGAGATCATGAAGTTCATCTCGGCATCACTGTCCGGACCCGTGAGCTGCTTTACGTCCCACCTCGTCCTCAGCGCATACTCCGAACCGGGTACGGAAACGGGAAGCCTGTTGGGGTCATCATGTTCGCCCTTGTAGAAGACTATGTGGCATTCGTTTGCGAGGATGAACTCGTCCACCATCTGGCCGCATTCCCTGAACTTGACCGTGCCGAGTTCTTTGGCGAACTTTTCGAACGCCGCCTCGAGTTCGGTCCTTCTTACCATGTTCCAGGTCAAAGGAGTGGCCCTGTAGAGCATAGCGTAGATCAACACACCGAACATCACCTGCACGATGAATGTGATAAGGAAGACCTTGAAAGATAATCTGTCAGTTATCCGTTTGCGCGACACGGTACCCGCGGCCTCTCACTGTCTCGATAACTCCTTCGCCCACCTTGTGGCGCAGGTTCTTGATATGGCTGTCCACTATGCGCTCGTCAACTATCGCGCTGTAATCCCAGAGCATCTCGAGAAGGCGGTCCCTCGTATACACGCGGCCCGGATTCTCTATGAGCGTCAGAAGGATGGCGTATTCCTTTGAAGTAAGCTCGATCTCTTTGCCGCCGACCATGACCTTCGCCATGTCGGGGATCATGACTATGTCCTTATAACAGACCTTTGCGTATTCCTCGGATGAAGACGGAGTGTCCCGCCTTAATACTGCCTTTACCTTACGCAGGAACACAGGCATCGAAAAAGGCTTGGTAACGTAATCGTCCGCCATGGAATCGTAGCCCTTCACCATCGACTTCTCGTCATCTAGAGCCGACAGGAATATGACCGGAACGTCGGACTCTTTCTTAACGAATTCGCAGACGCCGTAACCGTCGATCTTCGGGATCATGATGTCCAAAATGACAAGATCGACCTTTTCCCTGCTGAAAAGGCCGATGGCGGCCACACCGTCCTCCGCCTCCACTACCGAATACCCGTCATTAATGAGGTAGCTTGCCAGAAGCTGCCTCAACTCGGGTTCATCCTCAACGATCAGTATCTTTTTCATAATGTGATTATAGAATACTTTTGTGGATTTTATGTGCAGAACCGGTTACGGAAAGATCACTTAAGTCGTCCCGCAGGAATAATAAAATACTTATGCTATCATAACCTCAAATTACTACGAACAGGGGAATAGATACATGCCATTAGTTCAGGCAAAATGCGAGAACTGCGGAGCGCTGCTCAATGTCCGGTCCGATCTCAAAGCCGCCAACTGCCCGTACTGCGGCGCGGCTTATGTCGTACAGGACGCGATAAATTACTTTAACTCCGTCACGAACATAGAACACCTTCATGCAGATGTGGTGAACATCTCTGACGCGAAATCAACAGATAGTCTGCTCAAGGCTGCAGAGGCTTTCATGAAGATAGGCGATCTTGAGTCAGCCGTATGGAAATTCGCCGATGTAAGGGACATGACTCCCCAGGATCACCGCGGATGGTGGGGACTTGCAAGATGTGGCATGAAAAGATACGAGCTCGGAAACACACCGTGGCAGACTCAGAAATCCATAAAGGATGAGAATCCGGACTTCTGCATGTCGACCGTAAAGAAAGTCGGCCGCATGCTTTCCGACATCCCCGGTTCCATCTCAGAGATCAGGGAAAATTACAGAAAATGCCTGATGTTCGCACCTCCCGCCGAAAAGTATGAGATTGAGGCGGCATGGAACGGGTTCATTTCTTTTGCCCGCAAATCCTTCGACAAATTCGGAGCTGATTTCATCAGCGACATGAAGAACTTCAAGCACAACAAAGATGCGGTCCAGGCAAAGATCGATAATGTCGAATCGAAGATAAAAGCCCAGGAAAGCAAGATAAACAGTATGAAAAAGAAGCATGACGACGAGACCAAAGACTTTAAGAGCAGCCACCGGCCCGGTCCTTTCGATTATTTCTTCTACCATGACTCCGACTCGAGCGGATGGAGATCGCTCTTGCTGCTGTTCGGGATCTCGCTCGGACTGGCAATAGTAATATTCCTCATAAGCTTCTTCGGTTTCCATAAAGAATACGGCCTGGCATCCGTAGTCGTAATACTGCCTCTGATACTGATATTCGGCATATGCAGCGACGTAAGATACAAGCGCAACCAGAAAGCCGGTACCAAGCAGTATG